>Ga0209125_1000081_pt1 | contig 162182 bp, 140 predicted proteins | sample BarGraIncub1131A_FD_184503 | JGI IMG/M metagenome (GOLD analysis project Ga0209125, IMG submission 184503) | Arctic peat soil microbial communities from Barrow, Alaska - Barrow Graham LP Incubations 11-31A (SPAdes) (version 2) | ecosystem: Environmental > Terrestrial > Soil > Wetlands > Peat... | reverse complement strand
CCCTTGAAAATTAAAAAAACACTGCCTATTTGCATATACAGTGTCTTATTTCCTTCGGTATAATGATCACCATCAGGAGTTTGTCCGATGACAAAAATAAATAAAAAATTAACATAAAAAAGCTCGGTTATTTAGGGCTAATACACCTGTAATTCATTCATTTCGAAAACCTCACGTTGATTTTGAGGCAATTCACTTAAAGCCTTTTCAAGTTCAGTCCATACCATCGAACGCAAGTATTCGGTTTCGGGAGTGCTTCCGTTATCGAACAAGATGGAACTCAAGTCCTCAAATTCTATCTCATCATCATTGTCTGAAAGGTAATCGGGTAAAGATTCCGTTTTCTTCTTCCTGTAGAAATCTATGATCCGGTTGCGGGCCACTTTAAACAGCCATGCTGCAATCTGATCAATGGGTTTCATCAGGTGATCGGTCTCGGCCAGTTGATAAAACACCTCCTGTAGAACATCTTCGGCATCCTCAACAGAATTTACACGAAACTGTATAAATCCTTTTAAGCGACTGGCGTATTCCCGTATTATTTCAGGCACATTTAGTTTTTGAGTCAATTCCATTTGCTGATTTCAGTATGAGTGTGTTGATAGGCCTTCAATAGAGTAGTCGAATGAAACAAAATTATATTTTAAAAGATTGTAATTATATTTAATTTACTCTCCACTTAAGAGTGAGCTAAAAGGTTCAAAAACGACCCATAATTACCCCCAGTTCCGCAGGATCTTCGCAGGATCTTCGCAGGATCTCCGTAGCAGTTCCGCATATATACAGCGAAGAAAGAGCGAAGAATGTGCGGAGAGACTGCCTTTTTGCTACGAAGGTTATGACTGTTATACTACCGTTATATATCCGTTGTGTTACCGCTGTAAGGTCGCAGTCCTTTAATTCTGGATTAAGATTACTTTATCAAACCTGTCACGGAATGTTTTGTTTACTTTTGCAAGTTCAAAAACAAAAGATGGGAAATTCGAATCACATGAAGGGTGTGATGTACGCGCTGGTAGCCGGAGTATTGTGGGCGATACTGGCAGTTGCTTTAAAAATCACCCTAAATATCTATGCCTTAACGCCTTTTACTATCGTTTGGTTTCGGTTTTCCATTGCCTTCTTTATTCTGGGAGGGGTTTTGTTGTTCAAAAAATCATCCTTATTCAAGGTTTTCTATAAGCCTCCTTTGAAATTAATAATAGCCACGGTTTGTCTGGGATTTAATTATTACGGTTATATGAAGGGTCTGGACTATTCCACCCCTTCAAATGCTTCGGTATTTACCTTACTGGGACCGGTTTTGTTTGCCATAACAGGGATCTATATCTTTAAAGAGAAAATCACCTTGTTGCATATCTCGGGGTTCCTGATCGTGCTTACCGGATTGTGTTTGTTTTATTGGGAACAGATTGGAGCGATGGCCAATCAGAAGAATTATTCGCTGGGAATACTCTGGATCATTGGCAGCTCAATCGCATGGGTCATTTATGCTATTTTGCAGAAAGAGCTTACTAAAACCTATTCTACGAACCAACTCAACCTGTTTATTTACGGGATCTGTTCATTGATTTTTCTACCCGGGATGCATATCAGTGGTTTTGCAAGTCTGGATATTCCGGGATGGCTGCTTGTGATGTTTCTGGGACTGAACACCCTAATAGCTTATGGCGCCATTGCGTTGGCCTTCCGTTATCTGGACTCGAACAAAGTCAGCGTGATTCTGACCATGAGTCCGATCATTACTTTCATCATCATGTACTTTTTCATGGTGTTCAATGTGACGCTGATTGCTACCGAACATTTCTCCCTGTTAAGTATCGTGGGCGCTGCAATTGCGCTCTTTGGGAGTGTATTTGTGATCCTGTTTACCAGGGTAAAAAGCTAGATTGCTATTTAGTTGAAATGCATCATTTAAAACTGAATAGTCTCCGGACCAGGAAACCCGTATATGCTCCGGCGAAAGCAAAGACCAGTGCAACAGCTGCCCCCAAGTTCTCCTTCATCTCAAAGTTAAAGCCGAAGACACAGCCCCCTATTATCAAAGCCCAGAACCATGCAAAACCCGGTCTGATCAACCCGGTCAGAAAAGTCATGACAAGGATTGCACCCACCGTTATCCCGGTGTCATCCCAGTTGGGCGAAGTATCCATCAACCCGATGAGCACCCCGGAGATAATACTGACAACTAACAAAATCCAAAACTGCAAGGTTAAGTTTTTCATTCTGCGTTTTTTATTCAAAAGTTTACTCCAACTTGAGCACTTCGACAGTGACCACGCTGATTAAATTTGAGACTTTACGAAAAAAACTAATTTAAATATTTCGTTTCAGGTATTTGGGATATATCAAAAGCCCCTTTCCTCAGATTAATTCCATATTCGAGCCAGGCTTTCATACAGGCCAGGAAATTAGCCCACCCTTCTGTGTTGCCCTGCAGCCATTTTATGCCGGCATCATCGTTGGGTCTGCTTTTCTCGGTGACGGTCACAAAAGTTGAATCATCTTCTTTCAGCTCAAGTGTGATTTCAACATTCGTCTCGGTTCCATCTGGATCACTCCAGAAGTATGAAATGTATTTATCGGGCTCTACTTTAGCAACACGAACAGGAAATTCCATATCAAATTCCGGAAAACTCCAGGTGATTGTTTTACCCTCTTCTAGTCTACCTGAGCCATTTTTGATGAAATAGTTTGACATTTTCGAAGGGTCAACGATGGCTTCGAATACATCATGCAGGGGCTTTTGCATTTTCAATGCAGCCCTGATTTCCAGGTTTCTATTTTCCATTTTGAGAAGTTTTTGATTAATATCCAATACCTTTTAATATAACAAAGAATTTACTGGATGGTTTTATCTTCATAAAACCAAAAAATAAGTAGTCGTTTCATTTTTAAAACATTAATTATAATCGGTAAAAATAATATTTAATGGTCTTGAATCACTACTAAAAAGGTGAATTAAAACCTTTCTAAACGACTAATATTTAATTGAAAAAGATCATTGCAATTCTGCCTTATCGTGTCTATATTCGGTAAGAAATAGTGAAGTGAATTTACAAATGTAATTGACTGACAATCAATTCAACATTTCTTTACCCATTAAATATTGAAGACAATTATTGAATTTATGGATCTTATTTACGCAAGAAAAGTCTGTTATAGGTATTTATTGTCTGGATTAATTCTATTTATTCTAATTGTTTCTATACCGTATAAACTGTTGGCACAAAGTACCTGTGCACAAAGTTCGTCCTGGATATCACGATGGACACTCTCGTCCATTACCGGACCTGCTCAATCCAACTTCATGATTGATGGAGATAAAAACTCTTTTAATGATATTCTCACGCCAGGACCCTGGACTTTCAATGTCGATTTTGGTATCATGCGCAGGTTATCGGATATTAAAATATTTGGACCTAATGCATTATACTCCCCCCGTGCCTATCAGATATATACCAGTCTGGATAATATAACTTTCACGCTGGCCAAAACCGGGACATTACTGTATACCAACAACGAACAAGGGATAGATTTAGGCGGGTTTTTTAACACGCAATATGTTCGGATTGTCATCAATAATTCCTATTCGTCTGCAAATACTTTCGCGACTAACAGGTTGCAGATTTCTGAAATCAATTTCATACAATGTGGTGTTGATCCCTTGATTGCAAAGCAAGTAGCTCCCGGAGTGGTTGTTCAGCCTGCATTATCGTGTGCTGATGCTGTTTCTAAAGATATCCAGGGCGTCATCAACACTTATTTTCCGGGACAGACCGATGCGGTAAAAGGAGGCACCAACGTCACCGTCGATATGACTCATGTTATTGGAGCTGCACACACACTTGTCCCAGGTGACAGAATATTGATTATACAGATGCAAAACGCGAAGATCAGTGAGACAAACTCGATGGCTTATGGCGATGGCGTTGACAATGATCTGATCGCTTCAGGATGGCAGGATGTCAGGAATACCGGTGAATATGAATTTACTGTAGTGAGCTCTTTAGCAGGCAACACCATTCAGCTCACCCAACCCCTTCAAAAGAGCTATTCAGCAGATGGGGTATTTCAGGTTGTCTATAGTCCTGTTTATGATAATGTAACGTTAAACGGTACGATAATGGCTTCTCCCTGGGATGGATTTTGTGGGGGGATTGTCACTTTTGATGCCAAGACCCTGAACATGAATAATCATTCCATTGATGTGAGTTCACAGGGATTCCGAAAAGGGAAAATGAATTCAAATTCCAACACGATTCTTTATTTCTGGGGAACTTATTGTACCGATAACAATTTATATTTTGGTGAAAAAGGTGAAGGAATTGGTGGTGCACCCCGTGGATCGTATACCGGGAATGCAAAGCGATTTTATAGTTTAGAAGATCTGAATCAAACTTCAGGAGGATCTAACGGAAGAGGAGCTCCCGGTAACGCAGGAGGCGGTGGAGCCGATCATAATTCAGGTGGCGGTGGCGGAGCCAACATTGGTAGTGGCGGGCAAGGTGGCGCTTCATATGGATATACCAATTCAGGGGATATGACCTTATATTGGAATGTACCCTCTCCCAACGGCGGTCAACCCAATGGTGTTGGATATTACCCCAATGGTGGAATGGGAGGTACCGGTAGCGGTGCCCCTGACCCTTTTCGCATATGGATGGGTGGTGCCGGTGGTGGTGGACATCAAAACAATAATGCAGCTACAGGAGGTAGTAACGGTGGTGGAATCATTCTGGCTACGGCAAGAACGGTTAAGGGAACCGGTAACTTCTATGCAGATGGAGTGAACGCGGATAATACCGTAATGACAGGTGGATTGGCAGGAAATGATGGTGCAGGTGGTGGTGGTGCAGGTGGTACTATTGTGTTTGGATTTACGGATCAATCGGCAGCAGTCCTATTGTATTCAGCAAAAGGTGGTAACGGGGGTAGTGTATTAAATAATCAACCCCATGGCCCTGCCGGTGGTGGTGGTGGTGGTGCTATTATCATTAGTGGCCCTCCTTCAACCGGAACGATGAGTATTAATGGAGGAAAAAACGGCATCCATGTAACAACTGGAAGTCAATGGGGGGCCAATAGCGGTCAGGATGGAAGAGTGTTAATCGTTGATAATCTGTCGGCATTGTACACCTATTCGTGTGATCATGGGGATGCTCCGTTGTCTTATTTAGATGCTGCACACCAGATCAAACCGATTAATCCTTCACTTAATACTCCCGGAGATGCAGAGCCAATGGCACTAAATCAACCCCCTCACGACAGGGATGCAAAAGGGGATGACCTGACCGGAATTAATGATGAAGATGGCGTTCAGCAACCCTTTGATACAACCTTATCGACAGCTCAATCGAAATATACGGTAATAGTATTTGTAAGAAACCCTTCGGATACTATAGTATACGTTTGTGGTTGGATCGATTTTAATGGCAATGGTAAGTTTGATGATAATGAAAAGGTTTCGAAGACCGGAATTTTAAACGGTCCGATTGATTTAGTCTGGAATAGTTTCCCGGCGGATATTACAGGTGGGGATTCTTATGCACGTTTTAGAATCAGTACCGGCGTTGAGGCCTTGCAATCTACCGGGGTTGCCCCGGATGGTGAGGTGGAAGATTACACCATCTATATCAATGGAATGCCGGCTGCTGTCCCAGACGACACCTGTACCCATCAGGACCGTCCTGTGAATATACTTGTTGTTAAAAATGACAATATTCACGGAGATAAAAAAGGAAAGATCACAATACTTACACCACCTTTAAAAGGGGTGGCTGTGGTCAATATCAACAATACCCCAGATGATAAATCGGATGATTTTATAACTTATACCCCCAATCCGGGATTTCAGGGTACTGATACGTTGACGTATGAATTATGGAATTCGATCGGGAACAGTGCTAAAGCAAAAGTTACGATTACGGTTAAAAATCCCATATCGATTGATTTTCAAGCGAATCCCAATGAAGGGTGCTCTCCCCTTTCGGTAACCTTTTCGAATCTTTCATCCCATCCGGATGCGAAATATACCTGGGACTTTGGAGATAAATCACCCTCGGTTATTGGCTTTGAACCCAGCCATAATTTCATCACTACGGATACTATTGCTGTTTATAATATTAAACTACAAATGAATACCGGTTGTGGAATCATGGAAATGACAAAACAAGTGACGGTCCATCCAATACCCCGTGCTGTAATTTCCGAAAAGTCGAATGGAGAGAAGCCGGAAGTGGTTGTTTTTAGTGATGTGACGGCTAATGTTACTCGAAGGGTCTGGACTGTGGATGGGATGAATGTGGGCGGTAATCAACAGATCACAGCAACTTTTGACTCGGTCGGTCCACACATCATAAAACTGAGTGTATTTAATGACTTTGGATGTAGTGATGATACTGTATTGCTTCATACTACTGTTTTCAGAAATCTATATGTCCCCAATGCCTTTATCCCTGGTAGTTCGGATAAAATGGTGAATACGTTTAAACCGGTTGGGTTTGGTTTGAAAGAATATACTTTGATGATCTTCGATATGTGGGGTAACCTGATCTGGTCAGATAGTCAGTTAATAAACAGTGCTCCTGCAAATGGTTGGGATGGAAATGATAAGCATGGGAAACCATTGCCAACAGATACGTATATCTGGAGAATCAAGGCTGTGCTTGAAGGAAATAAACCATGGAAAGGGATGAAAATGCCCAACGGCTCATATCATACTGAAGGACCTGTAACAATAATACGATGATGGGCAGATTTAAATTTTTATCTCTGAAGAATTCAATGAAAACCAAATTGCTTTCACTTGTGATATTTGTATTATTATCTACGAATATAAAAGCCCAGGATGTCACCTTCACCCATTTCCTGTACAACCCCATCTATTTTAATCCGGCTGCTGTTGGAATAGACGATGGGTTACTGATGAGTCTGAATTACCGAAGGGCCATGATGTTTATCCCTTCTAAATTTGAGACCTTTGCTTTTGGAGCTGGTCAGTCACTGCATGATTTGGATATCAGAGGATTGGGCGGCGTAGGTTTTTTCGTACAAAAGAATCAGGAAGGTGCCGGAAGACTGAGTACGATTTCAGTTGGACTTCCTTTTTCAGCCAGGGTTCCTTTAAATGAGAACTATACGCTTCAGTTTGGGATAGCTCCTGTTTTTTATCAGAAATACATTGACTGGAGTCGTGTATTATTGGGCAATCAACTCGACCCTTTCTACGGAGTGGTTCCACCTCAATCAAATGCATTACCAATCAATACAATGCAGAGCGTCACTTTTTTTGATTTCCATTTTGGATTGCTCCTTCGGTATGAATCAGATCCTACGTATCAATCAAACGTTGGGAAAGACGCATTTGATATTGGACTGTCTGTACAACATTTGCCTGAACCCAACCAGTCATTTTTTACGACCCCTTCAAAACTACCGGCAAGATATATTGTGATGATGCGTTACAGTAAAAGTATCGGAAACAGGATTGTTCAGGATGGTCACATTCAACCTGTGTTCATGTTCGAACAGCAGGCCTCGATGCAGGATATGGTTGCAGGCGTAAATCTATCAGGAAGTAACCTGAACATTGGAACCTTTGTAAGAAAAGACCAGAATGAGTTATTAAAAGTTACCGAATTGGTTTTAATGGCCGGAATTAAATTCCCTATCAACAACGACTATTTTTCGAACCTACACATTAACTATAGCTTCGATTATTCGCTGAATTCCAAAAATGTGAGAGGAAATGCTACACAGGAGATATCATTAATATTTCAACTCCCGTCTTTGTTTAGCAAAAGGAGCCCCTGCAAAATGTATTTTTAAATTTGAGAAAACAATTTCATGAACAACAAACGGAAACGTTTGATTTGTTTCCGTTTGCTGCGGTGATATTTAATTCATAGTAGCTTTTTTGTGTTTTCTGATATCAACTATTTTGTCCTTGATTGTATCTGTATATTGGGAAATATCCTTGACGACAACGTCAAATTTCTTTCCAATAACATCTACAAATTCATTGGCCTTATCTTTTATGGCATCCGTAATATCTTCACTTTGGTTAATTATTTTTCTCCTTGTTACTCTACCTTTATAAGGAGCAAACAAAATACCAAGTATTGCACCGGCAGCAAATCCGGAAACAATTCCGATCAACATTGTTTTAGTTTTCATGGTTCTCGTCCTCATTTTTTTGAATGTTAAATTGTTTATAATTAATTACATCGCATTAATCAATTCACTCGAGTGAAATTATAACTTAACTTTCACTTCCTTTTCAGCATTTTTTTACCATTACTTCTTTAATTTAAAACAAACTTTATTTGGATTTGATTTTACAAATAGCCAATAAAAAATATTTTATTCAATCGATAGACTTATAATATTTTTGCTTTAATTACAAAGTTTTAATACCCGACTTTATTATTCATTCGATTCATAAAGCCTGAGTCTGTTTCTGAGCCCGGTGATTTCGTCATGCATATTATTCATCCGGTTTAATAAATGATTGATGGTTTCAATTCCTTCAAGATTGATACCTAAATCATAATAAAAACGAACGATTCTTTCTAATTGTACCAACTGACTCTCCTCAATATATGTGGATTCTTCTACTCGAACAATCTCGATCAAACCGCTTTCATTTAATGAACTGATAAAAGTTATCTCGATATTGTGATTGTTACAGAACTCAACTGCCGATATTAAATGTTCGTTATGCATTGGCTTGATTTTTAAAATGAGTTAGCGATAGTTCTTTCAATATCTCTCTTTGTTTTTCAGTTAACCCGGTCGGGATTTTAAGCGTATAGGTTATTTGTAAATCACCATACTGGCCTTCATGTTTATAAACAGGAAACCCTTTTCCTTTTAGCTTTACTTTCGTTCCGTTTTGTGTTTCGGGCTTAACAATTAGTTTCACCTTACCACTCATGGTTTCTATCGTGAGTTCACCACCCAATAAGGCCGTAAAAACATCAAGATCAACGGTGGTGAATAAATCATTCCCAACCCGTTTAAACTTTGGATGATTGGCAATGGAAAAAGTGATGTACAAATCTCCATTAGGTCCTCCGTTGGTTCCAGGACCTCCATGACCACTGATTTTAATGGTCTGACCGTTTTCAATACCAGCCGGAATAGTAATCCTGATTTGCTTCCCATTAACGGTTAAAGTTTGTTTACGGGATGTGTAGGCATCTAGCAGTTCCAATTCTAATTCTGCTTTGAAATCTTCGCCCCTGAATTTAACCTGCCGGTTTCGTCCTCCACCTTGAGCTCCTCCAAACATTGATGCAAAGAAATCAGAAAAGTCATTGCCAAAATCGGGTTCAGAATATTGTTGCCGCTGGCCATGTGAAGATTGTTGCTGTCTGTTTGCATTTTCAAACTCTTCAGCGTGCTTCCAATCCTTACCATATTGATCATATTTCTTTCGTTTCTCCGGATCACTCAAGACTTCGTTGGCTTCATTGATCTCTTGAAATTTATGTTTAGCATCTTTATCATTTGGATTCAAATCCGGATGAAACTTTCGGGCCAACTTTCGGTAGGCATTCTTAATGGCTGGGGCATCTGCCTCTTTATCTACCCCTAATACTTTATAATAGTCAATAAATTCCATAATATTTATTTTGAGAGAAATTCATCTTTGCGATTCAGTTTCTTTTTAAAACAGTATATAAAAGAAAAAGTTATTGCATCTAAATCACTTAAGTTTTATGAATTTCTCATTTTATCAAAGGTAGATGATTTAATATCTATTAATATTAAAATCTCGTTTCTTATTTTTTAACAAAAAAAACTTTTTTTGTTTATTTTAAAAAAAATAAAAACATTAACATAATGCGTTAATAATTAACTCTATATTGCAAAACATTTTAAAAACATAATTTAAGTACACAAATGCCTGATAAAGAACAGCCAAAAAATAATTCGAGAAGAGACTTTCTTCAAAAATTTGGAATAGCGGGTGCAGGTTCCATTTTAGCCGGTGCAGCAATCTTTAGTAGTTGTGAAAATCAATCAAAAAAGAAGGTTGGAGACAAAATAAAAATACTTACTGCTAATAATGAACTTCTGGAAATTGATAGAAAAGATGCAGTGAAATCTTTAAAATCAACTAAACTCAACCTCACAGAATATCAAAGACAAGGAAGAGAAGGCATTGCTGGTAAGAAATGGATCTGGGTAATTGATCTTGCAAAATGTAAGAATGCCAGGAAGTGTATGAGTGGTTGTGTTTCGGCTCACCATTTAAGGTCTGAGCAAAGTCACATCAATGTGCTGAAAATGGAAGAGTCAAAAAACACTCCTCCTTATTATATGCCAAAGCCATGTATGCATTGTGACAATCCTCCATGTGTAGCGGTTTGTCCAGTAGATGCGACGTTTAAAAGGCAAGATGGAGTTGTTCTGATTGACAACGAAAGGTGTATTGGCTGTCGTTTTTGTATTGCAGCTTGTCCTTATGGTGCTAGAACATTTAACTGGATAGCTCCAAAAATGGAGAAAGAAGATGAGGGCAAGACCTATAATGTTGAATTAAATCTTCCTGAACGTTTAGGTACGATAACAAAATGTCTGATGAGTGCCGATAGGCTTCGTGAAGGCAAATTGCCCTATTGCGTTTCAGCATGTCCAAATGGGGTATATTATTTTGGGGATGAGAATGAAGATGCTGTTACAAATGGAACGACCAAAGAAACGGTCAGGTTAAGTAAACTGCTCGCAGATAATGCCGCATACCGACTGATGGAAGAACTGGGTACAAAACCAAGGATTTACTATTTGCCACCGAAAGGAAAAACATCGCCTTTCCAAGACAAAGACAGAGCAGAAACTGACAAAATAGTAAAAGAAACAGATCTTTAAAAAATTATCATTATGCCCGGACATAAAAATTTGGATAAAATCACTACAGATTTATTGAGACCAATCAGGTTAAACACTAGCTTTATAATCTGGATGAGTTTTCTTATAATATCATTACTGGTATGCCTTTATGCATACTCACTACAGTTAACCACCGGACTCGGAGTTACAGGCCTCAGAGATAATGCATCCTGGGGAATGTACATTTCCAATTTTGTATTTTTCGTTGCAGCAAGCCTTATTGGAATGTTAATCAGTGCTGTACTTGGATTGGTTGGAATCAAATGGGCTGCCCCCATAGCCCGTATTGCTGAAATTATCGCGTTGGCATTTGCTTCTGTTGCCGGATTGGTTATCATCACTGATATGGGTCGTCCTGAGCGTTTACTCAATGTTTTCTTTTACGCCCGTATACAATCACCCATTACGTGGGATGTTACAGTAGTTATCACTTACGTTGTGATCAGTGCATTATTGCTTTACCTGCCCCTGATACCAGACATCAAGCTATGTCACGAGAAACTGGATAAAGCACCACGATTTCAAAGGTGGTTATATAAAATACTTTCTCTTCGATGGAATGGATCACCGGAACAGATAAAACTGATTACCAAATTAATCAGAATACTGATGATCCTTATTATCCCGGTTGCTTTTGGGATTCACACGGTTACTTCATGGTTGTTTGCCAGCACTGTTCGTCCTGGTTGGGACAGTACCATCTTCGGACCTTATTTTGTCACGGGGGCTTTTGTTTCTGGCTGTGCAGCTGTTATTATCGCCATGTATTTCTTCATGAAGAGTTATAAACTGGAGGAGTACATTAACGATGACCTTTTTGATAAAATGGGAAAGCTATTGGTCCTGGTTTCTTTAGTTTATCTTTACTTTAATATCAATGAATTCCTTGTACCGGCTTATAAAATGAAGAAATTTGAAGCCATTCATCTGAGGGAATTATTCGTAGGGGCTTATGCCATGATGTTTTGGTGTGTTCAGATTTTGGGACTCGTATTACCCATCATTCTCCTTCTGTTTAAAAAAGCAAGGAAACCACTACCCATGCTGATTATCGCCCTGTTCGTCATTATTGGTGCCTGGTTCAAACGCTATCTCATTGTGGTTCCAACACAGTTACACCCTTACTTACCTATTCAAAATGTACCTGAATATTTCAAATTCTATACTCCTACTTTAACTGAAACAGCTATCACTTTAGCCTCATTCATTATTGTGTTAATGATTATTACTGTGCTCGCTAAGATATTTCCGATCATACCTATTAAAGACCCAATGCATACAGCAGAATGAAAGTACTAAATGTGAAACAATCAAATCAGTCATCCATGAAATTTTCTCAACCGTTTATAAAAACACTTCTTCTTATTACATTAATGTTTGTTGGTTTTCAGGTTCTTAAAGCACAAAACATTCCTGTTCCTGCAGCTAATAAAGTCAAAGCAAGTCCCATTGTTTTTAATGCTGCGGTTGTAAAAGAAGGCCTTTCTATTTATGATAAGAACTGCATGTCGTGTCACGGTAATCCCGGTAAAGGTAACTTTTTGCCAGCCTTTGTCCCCCCTCCTGCTGACCTTGCAACTGCAAAGGCTCAAAGTCAGACAGATGGTGAATTATTTTACAGGACAAGTGAAGGCAACACGATCATGCCTAAGTTTAAAACCACATTATCAGAAGTAGAACGATGGAAAATTGTTGGTTATATCCGAAGCTTCAATAAAAAATATGTTCAGCCTCCGGTCATTCTTGCTCCTAATTTATTAACCAAGACCGTTCAGATTGATTTCAGATATGACAGTATCACCAATAAGATTTCATTATATGCTTTTTCAGTAATTAAAAAAGATACGACACGTCTAAAAGGTTCTGATGAACTCCTTTTTGTTAAAAGATATTTTGGTGGAATGCAATTAGGTCCTATTACAAAAAGTAACGATAAGGGTATCGCTATTTTTGACTTTCCTAAACATCTGCCTGGTGACAAGGATGGAAATGTTGAATTTGAAGCAAGGATAAATGACAACATTTATGGCGAGGTGATCTTATCAAAGAAAATCAAAATTGGTGTCCCTACCAACGTACCCGGTTTAACTGAAAACAGAGCAATATGGAATATTGAATCCAAGGCCCCCATCTGGTTAATGTTTACCTATTTCTCAATATTGATAGGGGTTTGGTCGACTATTGCATACATTGTTTTTAATATGTTCCGCCTCAGAAAATCAGGCACTAAAATTGCAAGTTAAAATACAGAAATGTATCTTAAAAAGGATTTAAACATCTTTATCTATCAGTAAAAAAATAAATTGAGATTTCAATAATTAAGTATAATTTTACTGCTTCAATTATTTAAGTAATTTTTTACCTCTTTGTTGATATGACTATTCAATATCAAGTAAAACTGTGTAATTATTTATCTAAAGGCTACTAACTTCTAAAATTAAACAATTAAAACTAATGAAAAAAATCATCAATCAAATTAACAAAATGAAACTGGTAGGTTTTCTTTTAGTTGGCTCAACATTATTTTGCCTGTCTTTTATATCCATAAATCAGGTACAAGATGGTGCATGGGTTGCTCCCAAAGAAGCGGATTCTATTAAAAATCCGTTGAAAGATAATGCTTTGGCAATCACAAAAGGCAAGGCACTCTATAATCAAATGTGCGTGGTCTGCCATGGTGCTAAAGGAAAAGGTGATGGTGCTGCAGGTGCAAATCTAAAACCGAAACCTACTGACTTTACAAGTGCTGCCAGTCAGTCACAATCAGATGGAGCCTTATATTGGAAATTAACAGAAGGCAAGAAATTAATGGCATCTTATAAGAAAATATTAAAAGATGAACAACGCTGGCAAGTTGTAAATTACATGAGAGATCTTGAAAAGACAGCAGCAGGCAAATAATGCAATAATATTTTAAAATTACAAATTCACTTTCAGAGAAAGAAGTAGATAGCTATATAGGCGCTCTACTTCTTTCCTGAGAAGAGGTTGTAGTGCATAATTCGATTGAGTATTTCTTTTTTTTATGAAAAACAACATTGCAATTCATCAAAGCCAAAAACTAAACATTAATTCAAAAATTAAAAATAACATGAAAAAATTTACCGCGCAATTATTGACAATTCTGTTTGTTCTGTCAGGTATCATATTCAGTCTGACAAATTGCACAAAACATGACCAAACACTCGACCTTGCTGTAGTATTACCCACACAAGGTGATACATTAACAGCCATTAAAGTTGCCACAGCTCCTGCCCTCCTTCCAATTGGTGGCGCAGCATGGGATGGGACTATTGAAACAGCCTGGCAAAATGCAAAAAAACTTACTGTAACAGCTACAGTACCTGATTTGGGCAATGGAACATTTGCAGGTTTCATTGGCAATCAAACAGATATTTCAATGCGTGCAATGTACGACGCCAGTAATATCTACTTTTTAGTCGAATTTGACGCTCCACAAAAAAACGTCAATACATCACAGTGGTATTATAATCCACTCACGAAACTTTGGGCTCAAGAATCCGGAGCTCCTGCTTTAAATACAAATGGTTCTTTCAGACCCCCATTTATCCAGGACCAATTTACAATGTTGTTTAATGTTGCAAATTCATGTCTTAAATTCAATACCCTTTCATGCTATGCAGCATGTCATGCGAATACTACCTATTCAGCAACCGGAACTACCGGTGGTGTAATGCATACAAACGGTCCTAACGAAATACTGGATTGCTGGAGAGTACGTATGAATCAGGCAGTGAATTGTAACCAGGCCAACGATACTTACATTGATTGGGGTGGTGGCGTATTAAATGTAAATGAAGTTCATAACGATCTACAGGTAAACAATGGTCCTACTCCGATTGCAGATGGTGGATTTTCAAATGTTGTTAAAAACATGAAAACCAATGGTAAGGTAAACAATAAAACGATGAGTGTTCCAATGTGGGTTATTCCTGCAGGTGGATATAGCAATAGTGCTATTGCTTTGAAAGACACACTTTCAGGTGGAAAAGCTTTAAAAGTAATTGCAGTAGATTCAACAGGAGTACTTACACTGAGTAATAATAGCAAAATTGATCCTTCTGTAACTACTGATTTCCAGCAGGTAGGAAACGGTGATGGCCCAAAATGTATTCCAGGCAATGTTGTTGCTCCCTTCACAGGAAGCCGTGGTGATGTAACCGCCAATGCTTTTTATACAGGAACAGGCTGGAGAATATTGATAAAACGCTCACTGAAAACTTCAGATGCAGTTAATGATGTCGATTTCTCTTCTTTAAGTGATCAACCTTTCGGTATTGGTGCAATGTTTAATGGTGCTGATAATCAGCATGCCATTGCAGCCGGTCTGATGTTGCGCTTTAAAAAATAATAATTAGCAAAGCTAAAGAAGTAGTAAGTTCTGCTTACTACTTCTTTTTAAACCTATTTAAAAAGATAAATCATGTCCATCAAAAAAATAATAAGACTATCGGTGATGATATGGGCCGTGGTGTTTTTGGCGAGTTGTGGAAAAGACACCACGCTTACCATAAAACCTCAACCCGTTGTAGTTGCCAGTACAGTTTATTTTTCAAAAGACCTGGTCCCGATATTTACTAAAAGTTGCGCTGTAAGCAGTTGTCATGCATCGGGTGGTCAGAAACCTGATTTGTCAACAGACAATGCCTACAATGCACTGATAAATGGAAAGTATATTGATTTAACAACACCTGCAAACAGTATTCTTTACGAACGGTTAATCGGGAAGCTCAGCCCCTCCATGCCAATGGGGCAGACTAACAATCCATCCAATTTAAACAACCTAGTTTTGGCCTGGATTAAACAAGGAGCAAAAAAGAATTAAACAATTAAAAATTGCACCAAATGAATTTAAACTCATTACTAATGAAAAATATAATCAGACTATTTGCATTTTTCAGCTTTTTGTTCTTCCTGTGCAATGTGACTCAGGCCCAGGACACTACTGCTCATGCAAAGAAGAAAACTGCTCTGGAAGATGTAACCAATACGTTTGCGGGTAATTTTATCCTTGATAATCAAACCGTTTCGTTGTCTGGTTTACATACCCTGGAACTTGCAATCCAACACCGTTTTGGCACTATTGACAATGGATATAAAGACATGTACGGCATCTTTGCTCCGGCAAATATTCGTATCAGCGCTACTTATACCCCTATCAATAATCTTCAGGTTGGTTTGGGTATTTGCAAAGACCGTTTACAATGGGATGGAACCATTAAATATTCGATCAGCAGACAACATGTGAATGGTTGTCCGGTAAGTCTTACTTATTTCGGAGACGTTTCAATTGATAGCCGACCTAAAGCAGGTAATTTTGTAAGTGATGTTGACCGGTTTTCCTATTTCAATCAATTGATTTTAGGTTCAAAGATTTCCGAGAAATTATCATTACAGATTGCACCAAGTGTATCTTACTTTAACAATATCCCCGGATACATGAGTTCAGAAGGTACAATCAAACCGTTGATGAAAAATACACATATTGCAATTGCTACTTCCGGTTGTTATATGGTTTCAAATACGGCCGGAATTATGTTTAATTATGACCAACCGCTTACCCAACATCCTTCCCAGAATCCTCATCCGAATCTGAGTATTGGATTACAGGTTGCAACAATAACCCATACCTTCCAGATCTTTCTGGGAAACTATGGAAGCATCATTCAGCAAAACAACAATGTATTCAATCAGAATGATTTTACAAAAAATCAGTTCCTGCTTGGATTTAACATCACTAAAAAATTCTTCTATTAAAATATAATTGTTCTGCCCTACACAGAACTTGAAATAAATTAATTCTATCCTGAAAAACAGAGAGTTTAGTACTTGAAACTCAGCAGTATCATACAAGGTCTGCTGAATGTCAAGTACTAAACTTTCTTTTTTTATCCTCATTGGGACTGTTTCTGGATTAGTCTGAAAACCTGGGGAGATACTCAGGGGATAAAGAAGGGGTTCTCCGCACGATCTCCGCACCATTTCCGCACCTTCTCCGCACCTTCTCCGCTTATATGCAGCGGAAAAGGTGCGGAGAATGTGCTAAGATCGTGTGGTAAATAGGAGGAGTATCTACCAATGGTCTGGGAATAGCCTTTACGTGATCCGAGAATCATCAAAAAGATTAAACCGGTTCAATGAAAACAATGCTAAGAAAATACTTTATTCTTTTCCCCCCAACTTTTCCGACTGATCCAATATTTCATCATCAGGGTGCTCCACAACCACTGCCACTTTTAATCTCTTTACATCTTCCATTAGAAAGTGGTTACCATTTAATAAGGTACCGACCTGACGAAGTAAATTCCTTTATTCCTTTCCCTTTATGATAAGTTGCCTTTTTATGTAGCGTATCTACATATTTTTCAATAGTTAACCTGGCCAATAGGTAACTTACAGTAGATTCTGCACCCTGATTGAGATTGACATTCTTGTCTTCTAATCCGTCATAACATCCACCGGTACAAGGGTTGTAGACAATCTGGTGAAGCCTGTTATTACCAAGGAACCAATTAAAAGCAGTCTTCATTTTCAGAAAGTATTCTTCCTTTTTAAATACTTCAAAAAAAGCACTCAACGCAAATACAGTATAGGCTACATCGATGGGTTGTTCACCGGTACCACTTTTAACTTTTCCCTTTTTCAACCACTTTTTATTTGAAATAGGTTCAATTTCTTGCTCGTTGAATGTTTTCGACAACAAAAAATCAAATGACTCAACCGCAATATCCTTATAAACCAGATCCTGCGTGACGATCCAAGCATCCAGTAATGCTTCGGACAGAAGGCTGTTGGCATACGTGAGCGAATCTTCAAACCACTTCCATCCTTGTTCCGATTCATAATTATACATTACGACCAAACGGTTAGCCAGTTCTTTGATCAGGTTCTGTTTCTCCGATGTGAAAGTTAAACTGATTGAATGATACAAACCCTTTATTATAAAAGCAATCGCCCTGGCAGATTGAAAGGATTTCAGATGAGGAAATACGCCGGAAAATACGATTTCGGCCTCGGCAATAATATCTTCAGGAATCAATTTAGCGGAAGAAAGCAGGTATCCAAGAGCCCAGACAGCCCTGCCATTAGCATCTTCAAGATTTACCGTATAATTTTGTTGTGTAAAGAACTTGTTTTGATCCACATAATTTAAGAAGTTCCCGTATGGATCCTGACAATACCTGATAACATTCAAATATCTTCGGATATATACCAGATCTTTTTTTGCCCCGGTCATTTTATAATGCATACACATTGCAATCAAGGCTCGTGCATTATCATCCAACGTGTATCCCGATTCAATATCCGGTTGGTTAATGTTTGAGAATTGAATAAGCCCGAAACCGGTTGTCATCTGTTTTAAGTGATTGACATTGATTTCGGGCAGACTAAAGCGTAATGGTTTTTCTATTTCAGCTATCCTATGCAGCAACAATGCATGTGCCACGGCTGAATTCTCCCAAGCAGAAGCGATAATATATTGCAGCGCGTTTATACTTAAAGTATTCCGTAAAGCCTCATTTTTCAATAACAGGTTAAGCTTTTCGGCTAACTGATCTGAATTTTTAAAATCAAATATCATCCCTATATCTTTTGTCAGTACTTCCTTTGCATGGGGAATGGGAGTAGATATAATCGGACAGGCACAACTCATGGCATATGAAAAAGTGCCACTGACTGCCTGATTAGGGTCACTTGAAGTGAATAGATAAATATCGGTCAATTGTAAATATTCCAATAATACAGGTGTTGGTAGATAACTGTTAATGAATACCACATGCTTCACAAGGTCATATTGAGTAACAAGTTCCTGAAGATATTCCCTGTACTTTTCTCCATCATTCTTTACGACTTCAGGATGGGTTTTCCCAATAATCAGAAAAACAATATCCGGATCATTCTCTATAATGGCAGGTAATGCTTCCAGTGTGGTCTCGATACTTTTCCCTGAACTGATCAATCCAAAGGTCGTAAGTACTTTCCGTCCTTTAAACCCGTATCGTTCCTTTAATACATCTTTATTTTCATGAAGCACTAAATGTGTGCCATGAGGTATTACTGTTATTTTTTCTGCTGGGATGTCGTAATCTTTGACTAATATTTCTGCCGAGTTATGCGTCATTACGACAACAACCTCAGAGGAATTTACAATACTTCTGACTTTTTTTTTCAGTAATGGGTCAATTGTAGGAAGAACGGTATGAAAAACAATGACAACCGGTTTATTCAATAAATATAAGAGCTGAACGAATGCTTCTTCCTGTTTTTTATAAAATCCATATTCATGTTGAATCAGTACTATTTTCACCGATTTGTCTTTATTAATAGTTTGAGCCAATTGCTCATACGCTTCAGATTGGGATGTTTTGAGCGTATATTTCACTTCATCCGGATATCTGAATGTTGCTTCTCCCGACTCAAGTGCACATACTTTTATTGAAAATGAGTCATTAAACTTATTGTTCAGTGCTTTTATCAGATCCATTGAATAAGTTGCGATGCCGCATTGTCGTGGAGGATATGAAGATATGAATAGAATTTCCGGAAGATATTCAATGTTCGTTTTCATTTGTCCGAATTTAATAAAGCAAGATTTAATGCATTAAATTGATAATCAATTTATTCAATTTATTACAACTTGATTATACTAATATAGATTAACAATCAAAAGCAGTTAAAGTTGATTAAAAAATGGAGAGGTACTCTGTAATTTCAATTTTTTCAGTTCTAATTAAAATCTTCATCATTCATTTAAGAATTTCATCCTCCAGAACGGTCTCTCCTTTTTAGAATTATTTTAAATAACGAATCCATTCCTGATTTTACAAATTTGAAAGAAACAAACATTGTATTTTATTGTTCGTAAAACTAAAAAAGGGTCTAAAGTTATATTTATCTAACAAATTCGGAATGTTTCAATCATCCCCCGGAAATATTCTTCTAAATATGTACTGCCCTGTCAGGATATTCACAAATAAATTGTCGTTTATTTTTTTTTTGAATTAAATAAGTAAATTATTTTTTTTGTGGTTATATTTACATTTCATAGTCAAAGAGTTTAAATAAAAAAAGATATTTCAATATGTCAGAAAAAGAAGAAGAAATACCTATAAATAATTCAAGAAGAAATTTTCTTCAGAAACTTGGCTTTGTGGGTGCCGGATCAGTCCTGGGCGGTGCTGCAATCTTTAGTGGCTATGAATATCAAAGTAAAAAAAAGACAGGCGACCGGATTAAAATACTCACTGCCAACAATGAACTTCTGGAAATAGACCGGGCAGCAGCAGTCAAGTCATTTAAAAAAGCTAAACTCGATCTTACTGAATACCAGAGAAGAGGACGTGAAGGTATTGCCGGGAAAAGATGGGTTTGGGTCATCGATCTTTCAAAATGCAAGAATGCACGGAAATGCATGGGTGCATGTATCTCCGCCCATCATTTAAGATCAGAGCAGAGTCATATCAATGTATTGCTTATGCAGGAGTCGAAAGAAACGCCACCCTATTACATGCCCAAACCTTGTCAGCATTGCGACAACCCCCCATGTGTTGCAGTATGCCCTGTTGACGCCACTTTCAAACGCCCCGATGGTGTCGTTCTGATCGATAACGAACGCTGCATTGGCTGCCGGTTCTGCATAGCAGCCTGCCCTTACAGTGCCCGGATGTTGAATTGGATTGCTCCCCGTATGGAAAAAGAAGATGAGGGCAAAACTTACAACGTGGAATTAAATCTACCTGAACGAAAAGGAACCATCACAAAATGCCTGATGAGTGCCGACCGTCTTCGTGAAGGGAAACTACCTTATTGTGTTTCAGCCTGTCCTAATGGTGTTTATTACTTTGGAGATGAGAACGAAGATGCCGTGACCAATGGTACGACCAAAGAAACAGTCCGCCTCCGTAAATTACTCGAGGACAATGCAGGATATCGCTTAATGGCCGAACTGGGTACCAAACCACGCGTCTATTACTTGCCTCCAAAAGGGAAAACATATCCTTTCCAGGATAAAGATAAACATGTAACAGACGAAATCGTAAAAGAAACTGATCTCTAAAATAAGGTATTATGCCCTCCCAGAAAGAATTAGATAAAATTACAGATGACATATTGAAGCCAATCAGATTTAACCTAAGCTTTAAAATCTGGATGGGTTTCCTCACCATTTCTTTGTTAATCTGTATTTATGCTTACTCCTTACAATTAAGAACAGGATTAGGTGTTGCAGGAATCCGTGACTATGCATCCTGGGGGATGTATATCGCCAACTTCGTATTTTTTGTTGCTGCCAGTCTAATCGGAATGCTGATCAGTTCAGTTTTGGGATTATTAGGCATCAAATGGGCCGCCCCTATAGGTCGCATATCCGAAATAATAGCCCTTGCTTTTGCCTCGGTTTCAGGAATCGTCATTGTAATGGATATGGGTCGTCCTGAACGATTATTATATGTATTTACCTATGCCCGTATTCAATCACCTATCTTGTGGGATGTGACCGTTGTAGTCACCTATATGGTAATCAGCGCCCTGTTGCTCTACCTGCCTTTGATTCCCGACATCAGGATCTGTCACGATAAATTAGACAAGGCCCCAAAATTTCTAAGGAAGATATACAAAATACTCTCCCTTGGATGGACCGGAACAGCCGAACAAGTTAGACTGGTCAGGAAGTCTATCTGGATATTAATGATACTCATCATTCCTGTAGCGCTTGGAATTCACACCGTCACCTCATGGTTATTTGCCAGCACCTCCCGTACAGGTTGGGACAGCACTATATTTGGCCCCTATTTTGTCACCGGGGCTTTTGTATCAGGTTGTTCGGCCGTTATCATTGCCATGTATTTCTTTATGAAGAGCTATAAACTTGAAAAGTTTATCAATGAAAACCTGTTTGATAAAATGGGCAAGCTACTGGTACTGGTTTCTCTGGTTTATCTTTATTTTAATATCAATGAGTTTTTGGTACCAGCCTATAAAATGAGAAAATTTGACGCTGTGCACCTCAGGGAGATATTTACCGGATCCTATGCCCTCTTGTTCTGGAGTGTACAATTACTTGGACTCGTCTTACCTATCATCATTCTCATCTTTAAAAAGGCACGCCAACCCCTGCCCATGCTCATTATAGCATTGTTTGTCTTTTTTGGCTCATGGCTGAAACGACTGATCATTGTAGTTCCTACTCAACTCCACCCTAATCTGCCGATCCAGAATGTGCCTGAGTATTTCAAGTTTTACACTCCCACAGTAGTAGAAACCGCCATCACTTTGTCGTCTTTCATCCTTGTATTAATGATAGTTACAATTCTCTCAAAGATTTTCCCGGTCATTCCAATCCATGATCCTTTAGAGGAATAAGTACGTCAACAAGGGTGTATAACGAAACAACAACAAAATAAGAACGATGAAAGCAATTTTACCATTTACAAAGTCACTTCTTTTCATCCCAATACTAATACTGGGTTTTCAGATCTCCAAAGCTCAGAACCTCATAGTTCCGGCTGCAGATAAAGCCAAGGCCAGCCCTATTGCCTTCAATGCCGCTACAGCTAAAGACGGAAAGACCGTATATGAAACCAATTGCGTGTCGTGTCATGGGAATCCGGGGAAGAATAACAATATGAAGGCCCTCAATCCTGTGCCTAAAGATCTGGGAACAGCAGCTGCTCAAAATCAAACCGATGGCGACCTCTTCTATAAAATAAGTGAGGGTAATCCTCTAATGCCTATGTTTAAAACCATTCTCCCTGAAAAGGATCGATGGAAACTCGTAGCCTATATCCGAAGTTTTAACCCCAAATATGTACAACCTGCCCTTCCAAAGGCAGCTGCCAATTTATTAAGCAAGGCAGTTCATGTGAACATGACATTTGATAAATTATCGAACCGTATTTCATTATTGGTAAGGGCCGTTGTTAAAAGCGATACCATAACCCTCAAAGGATCTGAAGTAACACTCTTTGTTAAACGTTATTTTGGAAATCTTCCCATCGGTAATACAATAAAAACAAACAATGATGGGGTTGCTTCTATTGACTTTCCTAAAAACATTCCTGGTGATAAGGCAGGAAATCTTAATCTCGCTTACCGTTTAAATGACGAGGTCTATGGAGAGATTGATGCCTCCAAAACATTAAAAATTGGAGTCCCAACCGATATACCCGGTCTTTCTATGAAAAGAGCAATATGGAATGTAGAAGCTAAAGCTCCTATCTGGTTACTGCTTACCTATTTTTCAATTTTAGCCGGGGTTTGGATAACCATTTTATATATCGTTTTCAATATTTACAGAATAAAACAGGCAGGCAGAAATATCAACATTTAAAAACAATTTTCATGAAAAACGTTGCAACTATAGGAAGAATACTTTTTGCACTACCCTTTGGGATCTTAGGTCTTAATCACTTTCTGATGACCGATACATTTCTTGGCATGATGTCATCATTTCTCCCAAGAGGCGGTTACACCATTTTATTAACAGGAGCCTTCCTAATCGCGGCTTCAATATGTATCTTGCTGAATAAATTCATAAAAGTTGTCTGCTTCTCACTTGCAGGTATCTTGTTTCTTTTTATTGTTACTATACACCTACCGCATCTTTTTTCAGCCAGTACTGATGTTGTTTTTCAGGAAGGATTATTTGGCTTGCTTAAAGATACAGGTCTGATGGGTGGCGCTTTAATCATCGCAGCTTATTATCGTCCTGATGAAGTGATTTATCCAGAGAAACAATCTTAAAAAAATAAAAAATGACTAAATCAGTCCTCATACTTACAATTTTATGCTTCATTACACTGAATCTCAAGGCTCAGCAGGATCAGAACACTGTTAATGAAGCAGGTGTAAATGAGCAGTTAGGGAAATTCATCCCCTTGAATCTGAAGTTTGCACGAGAAACGGGTGATTCCATCGTGTTAGGTCAACTTGTAAATAAACCAACTATTTTCATGTTTGTCTATTTCGATTGCACCGAACTATGTATCCCCCTTATGGAAGGTGTTTCAGATGTTGTCAGGAAGACAGGCCTCAGTTTAGGCACTGACTACCGGATTATCACAATTAGCATCGATCCAAAGGATACCCCTGATAAAGCAAAACGTTCCAAGGCCAATTTTACTAAGTCCTTTACAAAAGAGCAGGCAGACGGCTGGACTTTTTTGACTGCCGATAGCGCCACAGTCTTTAAAATGATCAAAAGTGTGGGCTATAATATCAAAGAAGTGGGTCTGCAATATATACATCCAGCAGCTATCGTAGTCGTAAGTCCAAAAGGAATGGTGACACGATACCTTTATGGTTTAACTTTTCTGCCATTCGATGTAAAAATGGCTATTGCAGAGGCATCTAAAGGAATATCAAGACCAACCATTCAGAAAGCGCTCTTGCTTTGTTTTGCCTATGACCCTGTTGGAAAGAGGTATGCATTGGAGGTTACCAAGGTAGCAGGTATCCTTATTGGTTTTGTTCTATTGCTATTCCTGGCCGTTTTAATCATCAAAAGAAAAAAAGAAGTTAAATGATAAATACTAATGAACCAACCGGGTATGTAAGTTATCTGGATTACAAGGGAAAATACACTGGGATCAGGGCCTGGATATATTCGACCGATCATAAACGAATCGGTTTGTTGTATCTGTATTGCATCACAACCTTTTTCAGTATTGGAGCCATCATGGGAATACTGATGCGTATCGAACTTTTAGCTCCGGGTCCAACCATCATGGGTCCACAGACCTATAATGGGTTATTTACAGTACATGGCATTATCATGATATTCTTGGTCGTAATACCGGGCCTCTCTGTCGTGTTTGGCAATCTTTTCATGCCTATACTGATTGGTGCACGCGATGTAGCCTTTCCCCGATTAAATCTTTTCGCATGGTATGTCTATATTGCCGGATGCTGTCTTGCCATACTCTCACAGGTTTTACGTCATGGCCCACCCGATACCGGATGGACATTCTATGCCCCTTACAGTCTGGCTACAGGCACCAATGTCATTGCGGCGACAGGAGCCGCCTTTGTTCTGGGCTTCTCATCCATTCTCACAGGGCTCAACTTTATCGTGACCATCCATCGAATGCGGGCACCCGGAATGACTTTTTTCCGTATGCCATTGTTTGTCTGGGCCATCTATGCAACCGCATGGATTCAACTCCTGGCCACTCCGATAATCGGTATCACATTACTGATGCTGATTATGGAAAGATTATTCAACATTGGCTTCTTTGAACCTGCCCTTGGTGGTGATCCGGTTCTCTTTCAGCACCTGTTCTGGATTTATTCTCATCCGGCAGTCTATATCATGATCTTACCGGCCATGGGAGTTATCTCCGAAATCATACCGACCTTCTCCCAGAAAAGCATCTACGGCTATAAAGCCATCGCCTTTTCCAGCCTTGCCATTGCCGGTGTTGGTTATCTGATCTGGGGTCATCACATGTTCACTTCAGGAATGAGTCTGGTCGCAATCTGGTCCTTCTCACTCTTTACTTTTATCGTCGCCATTCCCAGTGCCGTGAAAGTCTTTAGCTGGGTAGGCACCATGTACAAAGGCTCTATTGATCTAAAACCACCCATGTTGTATGCCCTATCCTTTATCTTCCTCTTCATGATAGGTGGTTTCTCAGGTCTTGTAGTTGGTGGTTTGGCAACAGACGTACAGGTTCACGACACTGCTTTTGTAGTGGCACATTTCCATTATATCGTCTTTGGCGGTATGGGATATGCTTTCTTTGGCGCCATTCACTACTGGTTTCCCAAGATTTACGGGAAGATGTATAAAATCAGACGCGCCAATATTGCCTGGGCTATGACATTTATTGGTTTCAACTTCCTTTATTTTCCACAATTCATCCTTGGGATGCAAGGTATGCCAAGAAGATACTTTGATTATCTGCCACAATTCCAGACAGGTGAAGTCATCTCTTCCCTTGGAGGATTCTTATTTATTGCAGGTTTCGCCCTCATGGTTTACAATCTCGTGATGGGATTCAGAAAGGGAGAAAAAGCCCCTGCAAATCCATGGCATGGGACAACCCTTGAATGGCAAATTCCTTCTCCCCCACCTCTTGAAAATTTTGAAGAGATCCCTGTTATCACTACTGATCCATATAATTACAAATAAACCGTTCATGGAAGAAAAGTCATTACATACAGAAGAACCAAGAGACGATTATGCAGCTAAAATGGGGATGTGGTTGTTCATTTTCACCGAGATCCTTTTGTTTGCAGGTCTGTTTCTGGTCTATTCTGTTTTCCGGTTCAAATACCCTGTTTTATTTCACCAGGGAGCACTCGAACTGAATGTCACTATCGGTTCTTTAAATACCGTCGTGCTGCTCATCAGCAGTATGACCGTTGCCATGTCGCTTACTGCCATGCAGAAGAACAACAAGAAACTGGCACTCACCCTTTTGTTTATCACCATTCTCTGTGCTCTGATCTTTTTATTCAACAAGTACATTGAATGGGGAGCCAAGTTCAATGAAGGACTTTATCCAGGTTCCGAGTTGATGTTAAAACTCGAAAGAGGACATTTGCTGTTTTTCAGTCTATACTTTTTCATGACCGGGTTACATGCATTGCATATCATTATCGGAATGGTGATCCTGTCGATCGCTTTCATCAAGATCCGGAAAGGAACATTACATATTGGAAAGTACATGCTTCTCGAAAATGGAGCGCTCTATTGGCACCTTGTCGACCTGATCTGGATATTCCTGTTCCCTCTGTTTTATTTGATTACATAATAAACCTCACGATATGAACACCATCGAAACACATGTAACAAGCTACAAGACCCTTGGATATGTTCTGCTGGTACTGCTTTTGCTCACAACCATCACGATCAATGTTACTTCATATAATCTGATGGCCTGGAATGTAGCAATTGCACTGATAATAGCAGCGGTTAAAGGTTATTTTGTCATGACCTATTTCATGCATCTAAAAAATGAAAACAGGGTAATACGGGCATTTGTCATTGTAGTACTATCCTTGTTTATTACTATTTTCCTGATCACATTTATTGATTACCTGTACAGATAATTTAAATTAAAGGTATGTTTTCAAACGCTTCCAATTTTGTCTATGGTGTTGATAAGGTATTTCTTATCATTCTGGCGATTTCGTTTTTCTTCATGATCGCTATAACGGCAGTGATGATCTATTTTGTGATTAAGTATAACAGGAAGAAAAATATTCCTGCCGTTCAGTTAAAGGATAATATGAACCTGGAAATAGCATGGACTGTCATTCCTTTATTATTAACATTATTAATGTTTTATTATGGATACGCAGCTTATCTCCCAATGCGACAGCCCCCTAAAAATGCTATGGTCATTGCAACCACTGCCAAAATGTGGAAGTGGTCATTTAAATATGAAGGAGACAAACAGTCTGATACACTTTATGTCCCACTCAACAAACCCGTCAAACTGACCCTTACTTCGCTCGATGTCATACATGGTATGTTTATACCCGCATTCCGAATCAAACAAGATGTGGTACCTGGAAGACCTAATTTTGTATGGTTTATCCCTCAGCAAACCGGAGAATTTAATATCATGTGTTCCGCTTATTGTGGCGTGCTCCATTCATCCATGCTGGCCATCATAAAGGTTGTACCCGAAAACGACTTCAACACATGGCTGGCCGCATTGTCCATCACTTCAACAGCGCCATTGAATGCAGGATTGGATATCCTTCAGAAAAACGGATGTGTAGCGTGTCATTCTCTGGATGGAACTAAGATAGTCGGTCCGACCTTAAAGGGATTGTATGGGTCAGAAGTTGATGTGACTACGGATGGGAAACAGCATAAAGTCAAGGCTGATAATGAGTATATCAAAACATCCATAAATGATCCCGACAAGGACATCGTGGTAGGTTTCAGCAAAGGCCTCATGAAATCATACAAGTCGCTTTTGAAAGATGAGGATATCAAAAAAATCAACGACTACCTCAAAACCCTGGGTGCAAAATAGCATGAAAATCCTGCTTTCCCTGATGAAATACAAGGTGTCCCTGGCGGTTACATTTACTACTGTAACCGGTTATCTCATCTATTCGGGCACCTTTGATCTAAAGCTCTTATACACCGCCCTGGGCGTATTCATCCTGGCCGGTGGCACTAGCGCCCTGAACCAAATCCAGGAAAGGAAATATGACGCCCGGATGCGAAGAACACAACACCGTCCATTACCCTCAAAACAAACAACGCTAAAAACTGCCCTGATCATTTCAATCCTGTTAATGTTGGCAGGTTTATCGATTTTATACTTCTTCGCAGGAAAAATAAGTGCAGGATTAAGTCTTTTCAATATCTTCTGGTACAATATCATTTACACCTATCTAAAACGCATTACTCCCTTTGCTGTTGTCCCCGGATCCCTGGTTGGAGCGATTCCCGCCATCATAGGCTGGAGCGCTGCAGGAGGCTTTATTTTCGATCCTAAGATCATCATCATTGCCTATTTCCTCTTCATCTGGCAGATCCCCCATTTCTGGTTCCTCCTTCTTAAGTATGGAAAGGAATACGAAGAAGCCGGTTTCCCTTCAATCAGCAAAGTATTCAATCAACAGAGCCTTAAATCGTTGACCTTCATATGGATCATTGCCACATCGGTCTCAACACTTATGTTTCCCCTTTTCAACATCATCACCTTACCCATCCTTGTGATCCTCATCTTCATCCTCAATATTTGGCTGGTCATCACTTTCACCCGCATTACCTTTAAGCTGGATATCGGCATTAATTTCACAAGAGCCTTTGCCTCCATCAACGTCTTCATGATCGTCATCCTATTAATTCTCACCTTAGATGCATTGATTATTTCGAAATAATATTATTGAACCTGTATTTTTTGTGTCTCTATAAAAAGGATACTACCTTTGTCTACTCAACCAATCTTATTTATCTCAAAAACACCCTCCGGGTATTAGCCATATCATGAATAGAATGAAAAATATAATACTCCTACTCATCCTAACTTTCACCACCTTAACCGCATTCTGTGAAAAAGACACCATCATCTACTATTCAAAACTCGGAAAAGTAGTAGAAGCGAAGACCAATGCCCAAAGCTATGATCAGGTAAAACAAATGACAGATACCATAAGTTATCTTGAAAGCTATGTCAACAAAGAAGGCAAGTGGGCCCATGATGGTGACGACACTAAAATAACAAAAGTAAATGATACAACCTATTTGATTTATGGCAAAGTCACAGCCCCGACAGATACCATCTATCGCAAAGTGAAGAAATACAAATCAGGTTATATCATCAAAGACATCCAGGACAAAATATTAATAGCAACAGGTTATAGTCGAATGATTACCCCATTGATCAAAGAAGGCAAATGGATCAATTATTACTTTTCAACGGGAATGATTAAGTCCGAAGAAATTTACAATGATAATCAGATGACCGCCAATAAACGTTGGAGTGAAAGCTATATAGAAGATATTTCGGATGTCTTCCATCGTTCCGAAGTAGATCCGGAATTCCAGGGAGGTGCAAAAAAATTAACCGCTTTTCTCTCTGCAAACACAAGATTTCCAGGAAAGTCATTCCGTCGAAGCGAAAAAGGCACCGTCACCGTTCAGTTCATCGTCATGGAAGATGGCACCATCGAAGGAGTAGAAGTCCTGAAGGGCGTCTCCCCTTCCCTCGATGAAGAATCCATCCGCGTAGTAAAATCCATGCCCCCCTGGACACCGGGAACCACAAATGGAAAGAATGTACGTGTCCTTTTACAGGTTCCCTTCCAATTCATTTTTCCCAAAAACTAGATTGTTAACAGATTTATTTCAGGACTTTTACCTCTAAATACGAAGCCCTCAGTTTGTCATGATAGATCCTTTGCGTGGCCTTCTGAAAATCAGCTTCAGTGCAATGGTAAATATCCACGAACTTCTGAGGATTTCTGTCAACCAGTGGGAACCATGAATTCTGCACCTGAATCATGATACGATGTCCCTTTTTGAATAGGTGTGCAACATCAGGCAATTCATATTTTACTTCAGTCACTTTACCGGGCACAAAAGCTTCAGGTTTCTCAAAACTATTGCGGTAACGACCACGGAACACCTCACCACGAATCAGCATCTGGTAACCACCCAAAGGCACATCGGTCACTTTGCCTCCCGGAGATTGCATATCCTGAGGAAAAACGTCAATCAGCTTAACCACATAATCGGCATCTGTTCCTGTAGTCGATACAAACAGATCTGCAGTCAATGGGCCGGTCAATGTCATGTCTTCTGTGAGCTCTTCGGTCTCGTATACCATCACATCAGGTCTACGTGAAGCAAAGCGTTGGTCATCGGTCATGTATTCTCTGGTACGCTGCAAATGCACTTTATCGGTATAGGGCACCGGTTTCATTGGATCCGAAACATACTCATCGAAACTCTTACTGTCAGCTGGTGGAGTAAATGCAAGTTTACCCGAAGACTGGAAGTATAGTTTCTGAGAAGTAGTATTGGTTGGAGGCCATGTATCATAACTTCTCCATTCATTGGCACCTGTTATGAATATAGTTGCTTTCGGGAAATTCATCGTCCCTTTATTACGGAGATAAAAATCGAAGAATTTCACCTCCATTTCCTGGTAAGGCTTATTGGCATCCTGACCCCAAAAGATATTTCCCAGGTTTTCAGCCGTACCTGATCTCCATTGACCATGCGACCATGGTCCCATCACAAGGTAATTAGGATGTGTATCCTTACTCAGCTTTTCCAGAGACTGATAAGTATGCAGCGTTCCGTAAAGGTCTTCTGCATCAAACCATCCGCCTACGGTCATCACAGCCGGTTTAATGTTTTTCAGGTAGGGTGTCGGATCGCGGTCTTTCCAGAACGCATCATAATTGGGATGATTCAAATCATCATTCCACATCTGAATGGTGTCAGTAAAATATTTGGGAGCAAAATTCCTAACCGGACCCATATCCAGATAGAACTTGTAATTGTCGTTTACTGGAGATCTGAAACCTGGAAAGCCTTGACGGGTAGGCGCTTTGAACGCTCTTTCATTACCAAAGTCGAAAGAGAAATTGTCCATAAGGAAAAAAGCGCCGTTATGATGTTCATCATCACCTGTAAACCATGCCGTGACAGGAGCTTGAGGTGAGACTGCTTTTACGGCAGGATGGCCACTTAATGCTGCCATTGTCGAATAAAATCCAGGGTAAGAAACCCCCATCACACCCAGGTTACCATTGTTGTATTTTACATTCTTCACCAACCAATCAACCGCATCATAGGTATCACTGGCCTCATCGATATCTTTCGGGCTTTTCTTGTTCGCTATAAATGGCCTGATATCAGCAAATGTCCCTTCGCTCATGTACCTGCCACGGACATCCTGGAAGACCATGATATAATTCTCCTTGATGAACCGGTAATAACCGGTCAGGCTCCTGTTAAAACTATCTTTTCCTCCCGGCTCCGAATTATAAGGAGTCCGCATCATCAATATCGGGTAGGTCTTAGTGGAATCCTTGGGAGTATAAATGGAAGTAAAAAGCCTTACCCCATCGCGCATGGTGATATACACTTCCTGTTTGTTATAACGGTTGCGGATACTTGTAATGCTCGATTCATCCGGCGCTATCGAGTCACGTGTAAATGCAACTTTGATGTTGAGATCTCCTGATTTGTATAAACCGGTAATCTTCCGATAACGGTTATCTACGATTCCTTCAAAAACATCCCCACTCACAAGAAATCTGACATAAGGATTTGTAAAAGTAAAGCTGGCATTCGGAGAACCAACCCTACCGTTATCCGGTAAGTCCAGGATCATCTGGTAACCGGTTTGTATTGAATCAATATGCAATATAAGTCTTCTGGAGACTGAATTCACTTCAAACTTACTAAACCATGTACCTTTGATAGATTGACCCTGAACATTGATCGAGGAGACAATCAACAGTAATAATGTGATTATCAAACAACAAGAAGAAAGCTTAAATTTCATACGGAGCGAATAAAGTTTATGCAATATTATGATAAATAATCATTATTTATTCAAATTATTGCAAAACATATCAAAAAGGTGTGAATTATGTAACTAATAGTAAGAGTTATGTAACAGTTGCCGCATTAAAAGATTTCACCTTTGCCATCATCAATATTAAGTGAATTAAACATAACTGACTCGGATGTCACTCCATCCGGATTAATTATCACTATCACAAGAATTCACAAATTAAATTTATTGATAATTCTGATTGTCATGCATTTAATCAAATGTATAAAAAACGGAACCCGTTCCGGCATGGTAGTTGGGTAGTGATATTTGTAAAACTTCATGTTTACGAATCAATTGTTTAAACCTAAAATAGTATTATGAAAAAGTTAGTAATGATTTTAATGACAGCTGTAGCATCAATGTTATTGTTTGCAAATGTGGCTAATGCTCAAATGGTAAAAAGTTCAGTAAAAGGCACAACAAATGCCACCATGAATGCTACCAAAGCAGCATCAGCAGCAACAAACGCAATGAACAAAACATCGAATGTTACTTTAAAAACAACAACAAAGGTTACTACAACTGCTTCAAAAACAGCAGCAGCTACAGCTAAAGAAGATGCGAAAGAGTCTACAGAAGACACGAAAGCAGCAGCAAAAGTAGACGCTAAAGAAGCAAAAGAAAATGATAAAGACTTAAAAGAAGCTGCAAAAGAACCCAAGGTAAAAAACATGAATGGAATGATGAAGGCTTCAACAAATGCCAATGCAAAAGCTCATGAAAACAGCAATGCAAATTCAGCAGTTCAAAAAGGTGATGTCATGTTAAAAACAACAGCAACAACAACTACGACAACCGATAATAAAGGAACTACTACAGTTTCAGGAAAAACTACCATAAAACCATCTACCGGAACTACAACAAAGACAACTAAAGTAACAACAACTAAAGTAGCCGATCCAAATGCAGTAAAACCTGCTACATCTACCACGGTTAAGGCTGATGTTGATGTCAAAACAGTAACAAAATAAACCAATCCTATTAAAGTCTCCTGCATAATAATTGCAGGAGACTTTTTTTTAGCCTTATAATTATATTCCCCATAAAGTTCAGTCATGAAAAATGTTACGCATTTCTTTTTGCTTTTTGCTATGATCCTCATCACCCCTCTTGCATTGAAAGCCCAAAACGACAGCATCCGCAAGGCTGAATTTACAGCATCAATCAACTATCAGTCAAAGCTGAATTATTTTGGTCGTACCGACAGTTTAAAAAGCAATGGCATATTTCCCTCTATCGGGTACCAGTTTAAATGTGGTTTGTATGCACAAGGCAATTTCATATTTGCTCACAACAGTTTGCAACCATACACCTATGCGGGCTCTACAATTGAAGCCGGCTATCGCTTTCCCCAGGGAAAAAAAATTACCGGAAATATCTTTGTCACAAAATTTCTTTATAATAACAACAGTGCTTTATTGCAGTCTGCCTTGCAATATCAATCCGGAATCAACCTTGCATTTGACAACAAAATCATTAACCTCAATACCGGTATTGATGTGAAATATGGCACTACCACAGACTTTGGAGCTACTTTTGGTTTAGACCATATCTTCATTTTCAAGATTGCTGATAAGCCGATGGCATTTGCCTTCGACCCATCCGCCTATGTTTATCTCGGGACGCAGAAATTCTCTGAAACCTATGTCAAAAAGCAGAAGATGTTAGGGATGTTATTATCAAAAAATGAAACAGTCAATACCACTGCTTTCAATGTTCTGTCCTACGAATTATCAGCGCCTATCGTATTTGTCACCGGGAAATTCAATGCCTCTTTGACCCCTGCTTTTGTAATACCTCAACATCTGTTAACTGGCGAAAAAGGAACAAACATGCTCTATGTTACTGCAAGTGTGGGTTTAAAACTATAGCTGGATACCCGGATACAACTTGACCCTTTTATCCACACTTTTTTACACCTGTCGAAGTATAAGGTTAATACTGTGATTTTTCAATATATCAAAAACACACAGCCCTTATATTTGTTAAATAATTGTTCTGCTTATTCAGAACAAGCATTGATTTGTGCTTGTTCTTTTCTGTAGTAAGCTAAGTGCATCTGCCAAAATTATAAATCAATATCTTAACCAAAGTATAAAGAAATGAAAAATATAATTCTCGGCCTTGCTATCACAGTCCTAACATTAGTGGCCTGTAATACCAAAAACAACAAATCAGCAGAAAGCCAAAACAGTAATAATGCAACATTAACAGCTTCGTCTGTTCCGGATGCAAAGAACACAGTATCAATAAAAGCAATCATAAGTGCATACCTGCAACTAAAAAATGCCTTTACGACAGACAATACCACCGAAGCTGCAAACGCAGGAAAAGCATTGCAAACCATATTTAAAAATTACGATCAATCAACTTTAACAGCTTCTCAAAAGAAAACATTTGAAGACGTGGTCGATGATGCAAGTGAACATGCTGAACACATCGGAAAAAACGGAGGAAATATAAAGCATCAACGTGAGCATTTTGAATTGTTAAGCAAAGACATCTATGATTTAATCAAGGCTTTTGGAGCAGGCCAGGTTTTGTATAAAGATTTTGATCAAATGTATAACAAAGGTAAAGGAGCTTTTTGGTTCAGCGAGACAAAGGAAATTAAAAATCCCTACATGGGTAAAGCGATGTTAAACAATGGTTCAATACAAGAAACAATAAAATAGTCATGAGCAATCCAAAGAAAATACTAATACTGATTGGCATTGTAATTATAGGCATTCAATTTATACATCCTGCTCACAACACAAGCAAACAAATCCTGGCAACCGATATTTCAAAAATGGTTCCAATCTCTGACAGTGTTCAGATCCTATTAAAAAATGCCTGTTACGATTGTCACAGCAATAACACCACTTACCCATGGTATTCATCTATTCAACCTGTAGACTGGTTTTTGGCTAACCATGTATCAGGAGGCAAACATGCAATGAATTTTAGCGAATTTGGTAGTTACACATCAAGAAAGCAAGTGAATAAACTTAGCGGAATCAGTAATGAAATTGAGGACAATGGCATGCCCTTATGGTCTTATAGATTGATACATAAAAACGCCCGGCTTAATGCAAATGAAAAGACACTCCTTATAAATTGGGCTATGAAGTCAAAAGATATTCTTTCCGCAAAAAATCATGACTAACGTTTAAAAGCTATTGGGTTCCTTGAGTCAAGTTTGCTTTAATTTAATTCAGACAACAAGTTTTTTAAAAATAATTATTGACTTCCATTGATAAATATATTAGCTTTGCAGCACAAAGTTCTTTTAAATGGAAAACGATAAAGCAATTGAAGCCATTTCCGATATTCGTTCCATGATGGAACGATCATCAAAGTTCATTTCACTCAGTGGGTTAACCGGTGTCTTTGCAGGGATCTTCGCCCTGGCAGGTGCTGCAGCGGCCTATTTCTACAGTGCAAAAAGCTTTGGAACCGATGCTGTTTATGCCAATCTGCAGCCGGATCAGAAAAAAGATGTCCTGATTTTTTATGGAGTGGATGCCTTTTTGGTCTTGACCCTATCGGTTGGTTTCGGCATATGGTTATCCTTCCGTAAGTCTAAGAAAACAGGCCAATCAGTGCTCGACAAAACAGCCATCCAGTTGTTGGTCAACCTCGCTATCCCTTTACTGACAGGGGGCATCTTTTGCATCGCACTGATCTCGCAAGGGATTCTCGGTCTGGTTGCTCCTGCTATGCTGATCTTCTATGGACTTTCGCTGATCAATGCCAGTAAATTCACCATTGGCGACACCCGTTATCTGGGTTATATTGAGGTCTTCCTAGGATTAACCAGTTGTTTCTTTATGGGTTACGGACTTTTATTCTGGGCTGTCGGCTTTGGATTTTTCCATATCGCCTATGGCTTATTCATGTATTACATCTACGAAAAGTGAAAGATATTACTGCCGGATTTAATAAAGTTTTTGAAAGCAAAATTCGACTGGGAATTATGTCGGCACTTTTTGTGAACGACTCCCTCGACTTTACCCGCCTTAAGGAGTTGCTGGATGTTACCGACGGCAACCTTGCAAGCCATATCCGTGCCCTGGAAGAGGCTGGCTATGTCTTTGTAAACAAACAATATATCGGCCGCAAACCTAACACCAGCTACACCCTCACCCGCCTTGGAAGAAAAGCCTTCCAGGAACACATCCAGGTACTTGAGAAAATAATTAAAAATCTATAACCCCTATTTTTTTATCCATTTACTTTGTAATTCAAAGTACTTTTAATAACCATTAATATGAAAACATTCAACAAAGAATTAGTAGGCTTGATGCTTTTCACAACCCTTTTTTATGTTCTGTTCTGGGATCAGTTCTGGGGATTGAACATCCTTCTTTTATCCATTGCATCAGGTGCTATCATCTTTTGGTTCAACCCGTTTGCTATTGTGCAACGATCCGTACAGCTGATGTTCCTTGCCAACCTGTTGTGTGCTATCGGGATCTTCTGGCATAACTCTTTGTTCACGCACTTTATTTTTATTATTAGTTTTATCCTGCTCATCGGCAAAGCCCAATTTCCTTATCTCACCCAACTTCTCATTCTGGGTATAGCCGGGATAGGGAACTATTTTGTCTGCTTCTTCAAAGCTTTCAAGCTCATCTCCGATAAATTAAGTATCATACCGGGTTACAAAAAGTACCACCGATGGATCATCATCCTGATCCTTCCACTTCTGATCAGCGCTATTTTCTTATCGCTTTACGTCAATGCGAATGAAGCGTTCAACAAGTTAACCTTTCAGTTCTTTGACTGGATCTATCAATACCTGAAAACATTGATCGATTTTATCTCCTTGCCTAAATTCTTCTTCGTGCTCTTTGGTTTTGGTATCGGCGCATCCTTAATACTGAGGTACAAGCACCGCTTACTGGAGCTGGTTGAAACTAAAATACCCGAAGATATTCCACAATCAACAGGCAACAGCTTTTGGGAAAACGCTTCGTTCATGGGTGAGGAAAACTACCACAGGATGGCCATCATCTCGTTTATCATGATGAATATGTTGTTGCTGTTTGTTAACATACTCGATATTATTCATGTATGGTTTAATTACGAGCCTGCCAGTGCACCCGAACTGCGACAGTTTGTACATGCCGGGACCTTCATTTTAATCTTTAGTGTATTTGTCGCGATCGGCGTGGTACTCTTTTTCTTTTATGGAAACCTCAATTTTTACAAGAACAAACGGTGGGTTAAGACTCTGGCCTATGTATGGATTGGGCAAAACATGATCATGGTCGTGTCGGTCCTGATCCGCAATCTATACTATGTTCAATCCTTCGGACTAGCTTATTTAAGATTGGGCGTGTTCTTTTTTCTGATTGCCACTATTCTTGCCTTGTTTTTCCTCATCATTAAAGTAGAAATGCGCAAATCTGTTGTTTATTATCTGCGAACAATATCGCTAACAGCCTATTGCGTCCTATTATTTGTTGCCCTGTTCAATTGGGATACCTTGATTGCATCATATAATTTAAACTACAACCGCAGCAATCTGGACACCAGATTTCTTCTTTATGACCTGTCGGATAAAACATTACCCATCCTCTGGAAAAACAAAGATGCCTTTAGGAAGAGTGATGGCAAAGATTACCAGCAACTGCTCGAAAGAATTCAAAGATTTAAAACAAGGGCGCAATCGGAAACCTGGAAGTCAACAACCCTGATGGGAAAGAGCAATTATCAGTTCTTTTTAGATAACCCTGTTCCCCAACCCGGCAAGTAGTTGTTGAAGATACTGCAGCCACTCTAAGAGAAATGCGTAAGTTTGCAAATTATGAAAACACTCTTCGATACTACCCTGTTATCAGGCATTCAGATCAATAACCGCTTTGTTCGTTCTGCGACATGGGAAAAGCTGGCTGATGATAACGGTCACATAACAGAGAAGCAAACCGCTATTTATGAAGAGCTTGCTTTAAACAAGGTTGGAACGATCATTACCGGTAATGCAAATATTCTGGCCTCCGACATCCCATCTCCCAAAATGATGGGCATGTATGACGACAGTTTTATTGAGGAGTACCGCAAGTTAACCGAAATGGTTCATAGGCATGGATCTGCTATCATCATGCAGCTCGTACATGGCGGTTCGAATACAGGATTCAATGCTGCAAACCGCATCTTCCTGGCGCCATCTGCTGTTGAAAACAAGGCAGAGAAAACAATGCCACGAGCAATGAACAAGGCCGACATCCTTGAAGTCATCCGGGCTTTTGCAGCTGCAGCTCACCGTGCCGAGGTTGCCGGGTTCGATGGTGTCCAGTTTCACATCGCCCACGGATACCTGCTCAGCCAGTTCTTATGCCCTTACTATAACCGGCGAACCGATGAATATGGTGGTTCGGTTGAGAACCGTTCACGGATTATCATAGAAATATTAAAGGCGGTGCGTAAGGTGGTCAGTAAGGATTTTGCACTCATGGCTAAAATAAACTGCGACGACTTCATGGACAATGGGTTAACAGCCGAGGACAGCCTGGCTGTCTGCAAACTCCTTACTGAAAATGGTTTGAACGCTATCGAGGTTAGCGGAGGCAGTGGTTCTTCGCGAAAGAATGAGGGTGCTGCACGCACGGGAATCATAAAAAAGGAAAAGGAGTCCTATTTTAAAGACTATGCCTCCATCATAGCTGAGCAGATAGACATTCCTGTCATTCTTGTCGGAGGTAACCGTAGCCTTGAAAATATGACAAAGATCCTGAACACTACCAAAATCGAGTATTTCTCCTTGTCGCGCCCTTTGCTTCGCGAACCCAAGCTGATCGCAAGATGGGAAAGTGGAGACACAGAAAAGTCAAAATGTATAGCATGTAACCAGTGTTTCACGGCTGAAGGTTATCCGCATTGTGAAAACAATGGGGTCAGCCACAATTAATTTTAGAATAAATTGTGGCTGACCCCATTAATTTTACAGGGTCTGATTCACAGATTCTAATGTAATTTCAAGTACGGCTCTGGCCCAGGTAAACTTCTCTTTCATCATATTAAAGTCGGAACCATCCTTTATAAGTTTTGCTGTTCCGGTAATCAAAAAACCTGCCCCTTTGTAATTTTTTCCCTGTACTTCCCGGCTCCCAACTGTTAATTTAACCCTATGGTTTCCTTCTAAATTTTTTTCAGTTGTGATCATTCCCCCGACCGGAATTAACAATGCTTCCTTCTGAGAGATATTGACATAGCTATTCCAGGTATTTACAACGTGAGGTCCATCTACACCTTGCGTTACAATTGCAACTTCTCCATCGGATGGATGTGATAATACCTCTAAGAATTTTTCGTTCAGCATTTTATTTTTTTTTAGTTTGTTATTTTATCATAGATTGTTACCGTGGCGTATGCAGCCGGCTTATCACGTCTTTTAAGTTATAAAGGTAGTCAATATTTTTTTTTGTAAAAATGAACTACAAAAGAAGTGATACTACAAAAGACAAAACACATTATAATTTTTCCACTTGTTAAGCTAAATGGCGACAAATACCAATTTCAGCAAGAAAAATATGGATAGACAATTTAGAGATAAGCCGGGTATAACTTGGGTATAAGTTGAGTATGAGCTGAGTATAACTTGAGTCTTAAGTCCCCAATTATACCCGAATTATATTCTTCTTAAATCCTCATTATATTCTTCTTATCCATAAATTGTATGATAAAAATGACACTATTGAAAAGACTGTATATTTGCCATTTAGGAATACCCTGAAAAAGTCAGATTGGAAAAACTCAGTTTTCCTCGAAAGCTTAACAGATATCAAAAAGCTTAAAAATTTAGAAGGTTCTGACATTCAAGTTCACGGCAGTGGTGAGCTTATTCAACTACTCCTTAAGAATGATTTAGTAGATGAACTCTGGCTCAAAATTTTCCCATTGACTCTAGGTAAAGGAAAAAGGTTGTTTGACAATGGCTCGATTCCGGCAGCATTCACCCTAATAGAGAGTATAGTAGCACCAACCGGAGTAATTTTTGCCAATTACAAGCGAGCTGGAAAAGTCAAGACGGGTACTATTGGAGTTTAAGGAGAAATAAAATAAGAGCCTTAACGTTAAACCCCAACATATACTACCGATGGTTGTTATATAGCAACCATAAATAGCGTAATTACAACTAATAGTTGTTGCCTTTTCATTGAATCTGGAAATGAATCCCCATATCTTTGCTGTGTCGAAAAAATAAAAAACAAAAATAATGGCACAAATGGGAACTAAAATGATTGGCAATAAAATTGCAGAAGCACGAAAGAAAATAAATATTTCTCAAGCCCAGCTTGCTGAGCGTATATTTATCAGTTCACAAGCAGTCGGAAAATGGGAACGCGGAGAATCAATGCCGGACATCATTACTTTTAGCCGTCTCGCTGAAATTCTGGGTGTTGACCTTAACTATTTTTCAGAAAACTTCCAATCTACGACCAATGAAAAGATGCCCATTGAGTCTTTGGAGAAGCAATCAGTTGAATTGCCATCCGGGAATCAGAAGCAAAAGCTTAGCTGGAATATGTCACGTGGGAACTGGGTGGATGCTGACTTTTCTGGGTTGAAAAATCTTCATGAAAAATTCAGTTCCTCCAACATGCTTCGCTGCCTTTTTATAGGTTCAGAACTATCTGGACTTCTTCTAAAAAGCAATAATGTTAATAGCTGTGACTTCTCAGGTTCTGACATCAGCAGCAGCCAAATACAGCGTTCCAACTTAGTCAACAATTTATTTAGGGACTGTTCCCTGAAAGAAACTGAATTTTCAGAGAGCTATATCATGGACTGCGATTTCTCAGGCGCCGATTTTACCGGAGCGGCGTTTAAATCTGGTGGCATCCAGAACAACTCAATTGCAAATGCAGTGTGGAATCGCACTTCTTTTAATGGAATGATGATTGTCGATTTAGTTTTCGATGGTACAGTGGAGGACTGCTCTTTTGAAAACTGCATCTTTAAAAAGGTGACATTCCAGAATTCAACGCTTATTAACACTTTCTTTAAAAGCAAAAGTTTGAAAGGAATCCGGTTTATTGACTGTCAAGCAGATAAGTTGACCTATGCTTTTTTGAAAAACGGTAAAGCAGATTTTAGTGGGATCACATTGTTAACGACCTAAATGATTAAATGAATGATGTAGCAAAATGAGATCGCCATCTCGGTGCGAGGACTCATCAGGTATTTCTTTAGATAACATAAAGTAAAATTTATCCACCCTTCGATATTGGGGCGACACTAGTGATCGCCCTTCTTCATATTCTCAAAAACTAACTTCAAACACACATTTTGACTGTTTCATCCAAAATAATGGGGTGTTCATACAATAACTCCCTCTTTTCTTGCTTTTTGAAAACAATTGTTTGACCTTTACAAGATTGAACACTATATCTCAAAATAATAATATCAGAAGATTTATTCTCTATCAAGGCTAAAATTATTAATATGAAAAGATTTCTCCTATTTTCGATCCTTCCCTTTTTAGTAATTCAGTTTTCTTGTAAAAAAGAAACAATTATCAAAGAAGTTCCCATCACGCATTCCTGGTCACTGGATTCTAATTTTATGGGAATCGATAAAATATTGTTGACCTCAGTACCCATGAATGATTCGATGATTGCAGTAGCCAGTAACTATCAGATATCCTATGTGAACGTTAAACATTTAGGCTACACATATAGAATTGGAATTCCGGACAAATCTTACTATTCGGCTTTAGTACCACCAACCATATCCAAGGGGATGACCGTTTCGGTGAGCGATCCCAATAAACTAATCGTTTTTGCAACCTATATGCCGGTATTTCAAAGTGGTATTCCGGTATCATTCTCACCAACCTATTCCAGTTCTACCACTTCCGGTAAAGGCTTACCCCGGGGATCTTTATTCAATTCAGGAAGCCTAATAATCAATGATAAATATATATTGGCTCCTTTTGAAGCTGACTGGATCAACGAAAAGGCGACGTTAAGTTTGATTAAAGTCAGCCAAAAGGGCTGGAACACCATTATTGAATCAACGAAAAACATTACAGTTGAGGCAGCGCCATCACAACATTTTTTTGGTGGCAATGATTATTCGGCAACCTTTTTCGGCAAGTTTTTTTATACTTATTACAGACAATTCTTCCGGGTTGATACTTTAGGCAATGTAAAATCATTTGGATCGAGTCCTATGCAAACTATATTAAGCGATAATGTTGGTCAAATGTTTACACTTAACAATTACCTTTTTGCTGTTGCCGGCGGCAGTTTCTTTGTATCGAATGATCAAGGTGAAAACTGGAGTTTGTTTTATCAATCCATTGCAGGCGATACATACGCATGGTGTAATTATTATAATGTGGGCAAGGACGTGTATGCAACCTACCTGTCACAAGTATGGAAGGTTACCCTTTCGGGAGAAAGTTTAAAATATCAGGAATTAGATAATGACGGACTTCAGGGGAGCCAGATTACTTCTATCAATAAATGCGGGAAATTTGCATTTGTGACTACTTTATCAGGATTATATTACCGTGATACTACTAAGTTTAATACATTTAAATAAAACTTTGAGTTTTTGAGGCTAAAGTTGAAAAAGTTGCATTGGATCTGAAAAGCTTTGGCTGCAGAGATCATTGAAAACCTGGAGGTTGTCTTGTTTCAGAGAGATCATGATTACTTTGAACGGGAAGGGTTAATTTTATTAAGTGGGTGGCCACTAGGGCCACCCCTACATTTTCTATATAACTGCATTGACTTACAGTTAGAAATCCTAAATTTCCAAAAGCAACAAGGACTCCAGTAATCTTGTCATTTCTTCATAGCGCTCTTTATCCTTCGATTTATCTAATCTGGACATGTAATCTGTCAACGCTGAGATCATCATTCGTTCTACTTTAGTCATTTTAGCATCCGGGGCAGACTTTGCTAAAAAGGTTTTGTTGATGATCCAATTATCAGCTACTATATACTCTCCCATCACATATCCATCATCTGATATCGCAACAAACTTACTCCTGCCATCTACTTCGTCCATATAACTGTACTTTGGATCCCAATTCCGTTTGTGATACAATTTAACGACATCCATGATGTTCAGTATATTCAGATTCATTCGTTCACGGTAACGGGAGAAAAAATGTTGATTGTGAACTACAATTTCATCCGGATTACTTTCGAACACCCGAATTCCTTTTTCAGAATAATAATGGGTGAAAAACCGTATATCGAAATCATATGGCGAATTGTAATACGGCAGTTCGTGACCTTTCGATAACAAGATGCTCCAGTGATTCTTGGCCTTTGTCTTGATATCATAGAATCGTGGGTAATCAGCATCTTTCTTTATTTTATTTTTCTTTCGTTCAATGAAGTATTCTGATGTTAACCTGGAAGTTGTGGAGGAGTTAAGAAATATTTCCTGTTCCTTTAAGATCTCCTTTGTTATCTCCTGGTGATTCATTGTAGAAACTAACATGATCTGCGTATTAAATATTTATTTAATGGAAAGGGACACAATAATACTGCAAACTGATTACTTTAAAAGATTGAGCCAAAGTATCGTGTATCTTAATCATCTTCTGTCATTTGAGAAAACTCAAATCGTTTTAGCTCCTCTTTATTCTTATTTCGTTGAAGAAGAAAATAACCTGCAATTAAAAAAATAATTCCAAATACCACAAAACCACCTTTATCATCAGACTCTTCAATGCAATTATTATAGCTCATATAGGTTGTTTTATGGGTTAAAACACCAAATATCCTGATAATTCTTTTTGTAGTTATATTATTAAAATCACTTTTTGGAATTAAAATCGTTAAACTGTCTTCGACATTTACTTCCTTCACAAAATTATCTTTATCAAAATCTTTCCCTATTACCCCCATAATTTCAAAGTCATTGGCATAATTAAATAAATGTACATAATATGAATATGTTTGCGCTATTCTGCCACGATAACCTATTGTTTGAGTTGTATGTATGCCAGAGCCTGATAATGTGGCATTTATAGCTTTTAAATCGTCTATTGATTTTATCTTTTCTCTAAATAGGGCTGTTGAAATCATAAAAACCCCAATAACAATGACCAGGTAAGGAAAAGTTTGCCATAAGTCTTCATTCTTTTTTCTCATAACTAATAATATAACACAATGTTTATTAGAGCTTAATACATCTATCACAGGATAGAAAATGCAAATATAAGAAAATTGTTAACTTTTCAAATAATGAAAACACTATTGATACTTTGATTCGTGTAAAGAACCGTTAGGTACATTTTGTGACCTGGGAAAGGCTGAGAGAATAATGGGGGATGATGTTTGCTACAATCATGACGTTACTATGGGACTAAAGGAAAAAGGGCGGCAATCAGAGCCGCCCTTTTACGGGAATCGAAAATAATCTTTTGTTTTACATCCCAACACTCAGCGAGCTGATGTATTGGTAGATGGGTGGGATGAAGCCTATGGCAAGGATACCGGTTACGCAGATGACCAGGGCAACGGTCAGGAAGAAGTTCTTGCCGATGACCGGCAGGGTTTCTTCGGCTTCGTCGATGAACATGATCTTCACAACGCGTAAGTAATTATACAATGACAAGACCAGGTTCATGGCTGCAAAGGCAAGCAAGACATATAGGCCCTTACCCATACCGGATGTGAGCAGAAAGAGTTTACCAAAAAAGCCTGCAGTTGGAGGAACTCCACCCAGTGAAAAGAGACTCATCGCCAGTACCAATGCGTAGAAGGGACTGTGTTTGTATAGGCCCTTGTAAGCAGAGAGGGTTTCTTTACCGGTGGTGTCGGAGATGGCTCCGATGACGCCAAAGGCTGCAATGTTGCTCATCATATAGATCAAAACGAAATAGATGGCTGCCGAGGTCCCGGTTGCGGAAGCTCCTGCAATACCTACCAGCACGAATCCCACCTGCGAGATGGATGAAAAGGCAAGCAGTCGTTTGATGTTCTGTTGACGCATGGCAAAGAGGTTACCAACGGTCATACTGAGTATGGCCAGAATGGTAATTTCGTACACCCAGGCTTCTTTCAAAGGAGCAAAGAGGGTGTAGAGTACGCTGACGAAAACAAAGATCACAGAGCCTTTAGAAATAACGGAGAGGAAACTGGTGATGGAAACGGGTGAGCCTTCGTAAACATCAGCTGTCCAGAGATGGAACGGAACGATGGACATCTTGAAAGCAAAGCCCGCAACGATAAAAGTGAATGCAAACAGGGTCAGCATGTCGGGATGAATGTGGGCCGTCACATAGTCGAAGCCGAGGTTTCCTACGGCTCCGTATAACAGTGAGATGCCAAACAGCATGATGCCTGTAGAGAAGGCAGAAGAAAGAATCAGTTTCAGACCTGCTTCGGCCGAGTTCTTCATACTCTTGTTAAAGTTGGCAAGCGCTGCAAGGGGGATGGTTGACATCTCGAGTCCAAGGTACAACGTCAGGATGTGACCGCTGGAGATCATCGTATATACTCCCAGGACACTGCTTAACAATAGGATGTAAAACTCGATGCGGTTTTTGTTATTCAGCAGCCAGGTGTAAGCTGTGAAGGAGATCAGCATCAGGCCCAGGTTCAGGATGTTCTTTTCTAGAACAATCAGCCCGGAGGTCTTAAAGAATCCACTGAACAGGGCGCCTTCACCAATGGGTAAAAATCCGGCAATAAAATTGAGTAACAGCAAGACATTGATTACCGAGAGAAACACCTTCGCCTTGTTATCGGCATCGTTCAGTTTCATGATCAACAGCAGAAAGATGATCATTGTGATGATCACCTCAAACCGTAACATTAAAATAGATTCAAAACTCATATCTTAGTCTTTTACCTGATTAAATGGCACCTGCCATTGAATAAATTTTATTGAATATTGTAGTCGAATCGTTTTGAATCAATTGGATCAGCCAAAACGGGAAAACACCAATGAAGACAATGCCTGCAACCAAAAGAACAGAGGCTGCTCTTTCGCTCCAGGTGGCATCTTTGAATTTCAGGTATTCCTTGTTCTTCACCGAACCCCAGATAGCCAGACCTACAGCGCGAAGGATATAGACTGCCGTCACCACGATAGAGGCACAGGCCAGGATAGTTGCCACACGATAGAAGATGCCGGTGCGCTCCCATGAGCCTACAAAGACTGTCATCTCTGCCACGAAACCACTGAAGCCGGGTAAGCCGAGAGAGGTCAAACCGGCAATGATAAAGGCGGTTCCGATGAAAGGAACCTGCTTGAGCATCCCTCCCAGTTCGTTAGCTTGTCGTGTATGGGCACGATCGTAGATCATACCGATGGCAGCGAAGAAAAGAGCTGTCATGATACCGTGTGAAACCATCTGCAACACAGCGCCCGTGATGGACACCCTTGTGAGCATGGCGATACCGAGGATTACAAATCCACAATGGCTGATGGACGAATACGCGTTCATGTATTTCAGGTCCTTCTGCATCATGGTGGTGAAGGCTCCGTAGATAATAGCAATGGATGCAAGGATGATAAAGATCCAGGAAAGTTCTCTGGCGGCATCAGGCAGCAGGTATGTTGCTACGCGGAGGCAACCGTATCCACCCAGTTTCATTGAGATTCCGGCCAGGAACATGGAGGCTGCCGTGGGGGCTGATGAGTGACCATCGGGCGCCCAGGTATGAAAAGGAAACATGGCCGTGAATACGCCAAATCCTGTAAAGATCAATACGTAAAGAATGCGTTGGGCTTCTATCGGGAGATGCAGCTTAGCGATCTGTTGCAGATCCCATGTTGGTGTTCCTCCGTTATATCCTGTGACATAGTATAAAGCGACAATACCAAGGAATACAAGCGCTGAGCCAAACATCAGCATCAGGGCCAGTTTCATGGCGCTGTATTCCTTCTTGCCACTCCCCCACATGCCGATGAGCAGGTACTTTGGGATCACAGCCAATTCGAGGAAGAAAAACATCATGAACAGGTCGGTGGAGATGAAGAAGCCAAAGGCGCCGATACTGAGCAGCAGGATCAGAAAGAAAAATTCCTTGACTTGTTGGTGGATGTTCCATGAAACCAGAATGCCCGCCACCACAACCATGGCTGTGAGCAGGATCATCGTCAGGGAAATACCGTCAACGCCGATACTATAATTAATGTGTAAAGGCTTAAACCAGGCTGCGGTGTATTGAAAGAGCAGGTCGCCTGTGGTACCAGCCTTGCGCAGGCTGATGTAGAAAAGGGTGAGCCAGATTGCATATCCCAGCTGGGTAATACTTCCGATTAGCGCTATAAGTTTGATGGTGTATTCTTTCTTTGAAACCAGAATACCCAAAGCCGTGACGAACGGAATAAAAAGTAATAATGATAAAAGATTCATTATTTGTATTTTATATAAATTTAATAACCAGGAGAGCTGCTAAAATCAATACACCTCCCAAAAAGAACATGGCGTAAGTCTGCAACCTTCCGGACTGCATTTTCTTAATGGCCCCCGATAACATGACGGTACTAGTGGCTGAACCATTGATCATTATTCCATTGACCACGTTCTTATCAAACCATGCTGAAGGTCTTCCAATCAGATTGAACAAGATGTGCTTAGTGACAAAGAGATAGATTTCATCAATATAAAACTTGTGGTAAGCAGACCGGTACAGGATACTTACACTGTCGGAGATCTTAGCAGGGAGTTCACTCTTCTTACCATACAACACGTAGGCAATGGTGATGCCGAGCAGTCCAACCAAAACCGGACCTACTGAGAACATCAGGTTAAAGGGTAGTACAACAGCATTTCCTTGTGCGCTTACAAATGATCCGAAAGGAATCAATCCTGCAAAGACAGCTCCTGTTGCCAGGATGATCAAAGGGATGTTCATGGCCCAGGTGTGACTTTCGTGACTGTGTCCGGCTTGATGTACAGCTAGTTTATTCCAAAAGATCCGGAAATAGAGCCTGAACATATAGAAAGCGGTGATGCCACTGGTCAACACGCCAACATAAAAGATCGGGAGGTTGTTCTGGTAAGCGGCAGACAGGATGGCTTCCTTGCTGAAGAATCCTGCAAATGGAGGAATCCCTGCAATAGCCAGACAAGCCAGTAAGAAGGTGATATGGGTGATAGGTAAAGACTTGCGGAGTCCGCCCATGTCCTTCATCTCGTTGCTATGAACAGCATGGATAACGGCGCCGGCGCCAAGGAAGAGCAATGCTTTAAAGAACGCGTGGGTGAACAGATGAAACATGGAAGCCGTGAAGCCTTCGTCTTTACCTTCGCCCCAACCGGCTACTCCCAAAGCAAATATCATGTATGCAATCTGAGAGATGGTTGAATAGGCCAGCACACGCTTGATATCGGTTTGTGTACAGGCAATGACGGCAGCAAACAAGGCTGTAAAGGCGCCTACATAAGCGATGATATGCAGAGCATCGGGAGCAGAGATGGCGAAGATAGGGAACAACCTGGCAACCAGAAAGACACCGGCTACAACCATGGTGGCTGCATGGATCAGGGCTGACACGGGTGTAGGGCCTTCCATGGCATCGGGCAACCAGATGTGCAGTGGGAACATGGCTGACTTACCGGCGCCACCTGCAAAGACGAGCAGTAATGCCCATGACAGCGTGGATAGTCCAAGGAAAGAAGTTCCGGTGAAGGCAGCGATATAAGGTGAACCGGGAACGGTTAGACGTTCAATCAGTACAAAGAAATCGAGGGTCTTGGCGCCAAAGCTGAGCATCAGTATTCCGATCAGGAAACCGAGGTCGGCAAAACGGGTTACGATAAAAGCTTTCTTGGCGGCGGCAATGGCTGAGGGTTTGGTGAAGTAGAAGCCAATAAGCAGGAAGGAAGAGATCCCTACCAGTTCCCAGAACATATACATCTGGAAAAGATTGACGGCAACGACAAGGCCCAGCATCGAGAATGAGAACAGCGACAGGTAGGCATAATACATCGTGAAACGGTCTTCACCCTTCATGTAGCTGAGACTGTAGAGATGCACCATAGCCGAGACGAAACTGATCACAATCAGCATCATTACAGAGATGGGATCCAACACAATGCCCATGTCGATAGAGAGGTTCTCGTTGAAGCGCAACCAGGAAAACTGGGTCACGATGTGTTTGACATACACCCCTCCTACTTTTCCGAATTCGAAGAAATAGCCATAGGCTACATAAACGGCAAGAATAGCAGTGATGGACAATACCATCGTACCAATGATGCCGGATATTTCGGGTTTAATCCTTTTACCAAAGATTGAAAGCAATAAGAAACTTAAAAGCGGTAAAAACAGGATAATTTCTGATGATAAATCGTAACTCATAAGCTTAATATTTCATGGTATTGGTATCATCGATATCAATTGTATTGAAACGTCGATACAAGTTGATGATAATAGCTATAGCCAATGAAACTTCAGCTGCAGCAATGGTGATGATAAATAAGGTAAAGAATACGCCCTCGAGTTGATGCGGGTAGAGGTATCTGTTGAAGGCGACAAAGTTGATGTTGACGCTATTCAAAATGAGTTCAATCGACATGAGGACAGTAATCAGGTTACGGCGTGTGAAAAAGCCAAAGATGCCCAAAAAGAAAAGGATAGAGCTCAGGATTAAGACATGTGTTAAAGGGACTTGTTCCATAATTCTGTTTATTGTTTCTTCGATTTCATAGCAATTACAATACTTCCGACCAATGCGGCAAGCAACAGGATACTCACGACTTCAAAGGGGAAGACGTATCCAAAATCTTTGTAGCTCAGCAACTGGAGTCCGATGTTACGGACAGAGGGGTCGATGGGTGTTATTCCTGCCGGGGTGAATGTATGGGTGGATATGATCCAGATAGAGAAGATCATTCCGCAGGCAGCCAGGAGCGCCGATGTGAAGATCCTTACCGCGGTGTGGGGGTTGACTTTTTCCTTTCCGGAAGAGGTCAGGAAGATTGAAAAGATGATCAATACCACGATACCACCCACGTAAACGACAATCTGCAGAGCTGCGATGAACTGCATCTCCATGAGAATGTAAATACCGGCAATGCCAATCAGGGTCAATAACAGGAAGATCGCTGCACGGAAGATCCTTTTTGTGAAGACGGTCAAAGCTCCAAAGGTCACGATCAGTGCTGACAGGATATAAAAAATGATGGTGGATGCGCTCATATTCCTTGCTTTGTTTTTAGTTTTGATCCTGGATGGTTCAGGTGTTTTATCAGCTCCCTACGATTATACACACTGTGTTCGAAGGTATTCTGCATCTTGATTGCATTCTGAGGACAGACCTCTATGCATTGAGAACAGAAGGTGCACATGCCCAGGTTATATACCCAGTCGTCGAGTTTCTTTCTCTGCTTGCCATCAGCGGTCTCTTCCACTTTCCTCAGGATCTTAATAGAGCCGTTTGGACAGGTAATCTCACACATCTTACAGGCTGTACATCCATGTTCGTTGTTCTCATCATGTATGAGGACAACCTCGCCACGGAAAGCTTCAGCGATCACCAGGTTCTCCCTGTTCTCAGGATATTGCTGGGTCAGGATGGTCTTGGGATGCGAGAAATAATATAAAGTAAGTCGCATACCCGTCCACAGTGATTTGAAGGCTGAGAATATGCTACTGAAATATCTGATTAATGATTTCATTTTCGTTTATGCTTAGATTAAAAATGCCAACCCATGATGGTGATAAATGCTGCAACCACAATGTTGATAATGCTTAGCGGCAACAGATATTTCCACTCGAGTTTCAGAAGCTGATCGATGCGCATACGAGGGAATGTCCAACGGAACCACATGATCAGAAATAAGATAAAGAAAGTCTTTCCAAAGAACCAAACAAAGGATGGGATGTAACCCATGATGTTGTTGAAGTCTTCGAATCCATATATATGAAAAGGCATCCAGCCACCCAGGAATACGGTTGCTCCGATCATTGATACGATGAACATGTTGGTGTATTCGGCCAGGAAGAACATCGCGAACTGCATGCCTGAATACTCGGTATGGAAACCGGCAGTGAGTTCCTGCTCTGCCTCAGCAAGGTCGAAGGGGGCGCGGTTTAATTCCGCGGTGCTTGCAATTACAAAGACTACAAAGGCAAACATGGCGGGAAGGTGTCCCTTAAAGATCCACCAGCCATCGGCTTGTGAAAGGATGATGTCGTGGATGGAGAGGCTGCCACACATGATGACGATGGCAATGATGGAGAGGCCGGCTGACAGTTCATAGCTGACGATCTGGGCGCCACTGCGCATGGCTCCCAACAGGGAATACTTGTTGTTGCTGGACCATCCGGCCATTAAGATCCCGATCACCCCGATAGAGGAGACTGCAGAGACATAAAGGACGCCGATGTTCAGATCCCACAATTGTAATCCGGGGGCAAATGAAAAGGGGGCCAGGGCAAGGAAACTAACGACTAAGACAATAAAGGGCGCCAGACTGAACAGCATTTTATCGGCACCGTTGGGTGTCAGACACTCTTTTAAAAGGAGCTTCAGTACATCGGCAAATGCCTGCATAGAACCCCAGAGACCAACACGCATGGGTCCCAGGCGCAGCTGCATGAATCCTGCTACCTTGCGTTCCATATAAATCATCGCGACAGCCATCAGGACTACCAGCATAATCATGGAAAGGCCGATTATCAGGAGCTCGCTGGTCAGTGCCAATCCCGGACTCAACATGCCGTTAAGCGTCTGATCAATCCAAACCGTTATTTCCTTAAAACCAATCATTGAAATCATAGTATCATAAATTTTTTTGATCTGTCAGCGTGTAGATTATCTGTCAATATCGGGTATTATCAAATCAAGTGTTGCCATGATCGCTACCAGGTCACCAATCTTGGATCCCTTTGCGATGTATTGTAAAGCGCCGAGGTTAGAAAAATTAGGGGTCCGGTACTTCATGCGGTATGGGGTTTTGTTGCCATTGCTTACAACATAGACACCCAGTTCACCACGGGCTGTCTCAACACGTTGGTAGTATTCGCCTTCAGGAAGACGTATGATGCCTTTTATCTTTGCGCGATAATCGCCTTCAGGAATGTTGTCGATCAGTTGATCGATGATGTGCATGGATTGCTTCATCTCTGCGATCCGGACCAGGTAACGGGTATAGCTGTCGCCCTTGTGCATGATGATTTCCTTGAAATCTAGTTTCTCGTAACCATCGTAGGGATGCAGTTTACGGACATCACATGTAACTCCTGAAGCGCGGGCAACAGGACCTGTGCAGCCTAATGAGATGGCCAGTTCCTTTGAAAGGACGCCAACGTCCTGAGTTCTCTTTTGAAATATGATATTACCGGTCAGCAGTTTATCGTATTCGTGGATATTGACCTTAAACTGTTTGATTAAATCTTTAACTGCCTTTACGAAGGTTGGGTGCAGATCATTCATTACGCCACCAGGGGTGATGTAATTCATGGTTAGACGGGTTCCACAGGTTTCTTCAAAGATCTCAAGGATCTGTTCCCGTTCGCGGAAAGCAAAGAAGAAGGGAGAGACAGCGCCCATATCGAGACCTGCTGAACCCCACCATAGTTGATGAGAGGCAAGTCGTTGCAATTCGATCATGAGCAGACGGATAGTCTTTGCACGTTCGGGAACTTCAATCTGGAGTCCCTTCTCGATGAGCAGTGAGCAGGCCTGATTATTCATGTGAGCCGACAGGTAATCCATGCGGCTGGTGAGGTAAATAGACTGCTTGTATTGGAGGGATTCTGAAATCTTTTCTATACCACGATGGATATATCCCAGATGAGGTTCAATATCGAGGATCTGTTCGCCATCAAGTTTTATCCTGAGGTGAAGCACACCATGCGTAGAGGGATGCTGAGGACCGACATTAATAACAAATTCGCCGGGGGTATCCTCCAGTGGGATGAGTTGTGTTGGAATTTCCATTGACGACTAAGGGATTAAAATGTTTTCATCTGTATAATCCTTGCGAAGGGGATAGCCGGGCCAATCATTGCCAAGCATGATGCGACGCAAGTTAGGATGGTTTAAGAACCTGATCCCGAATAGGTCGAATATTTCGTTTTCATACAGTTCGGCAGCCTTCCATATATTATAGACCGACTCAACTTCAGCATGGTCGCGATCATCAAACCGTACTTTCAGCACCAGATCGTGCCTGTAAGTAGTGGAAGTAAGATGATAAACGACTTCGAAGCGGGTAGTATAATCTACGGCTGTCTGACAGAAAAGGAAATCGAACTGAGTGGCGGGGGTTTCTTTCAGTTGAAATGCCGTGGCAAACAACTGTTCCTTTTCTACAATGAGAACAGGAAAATCAATCGTCTCTTCAATCTTGCATGTTGGAAAAGTTAATTCCAAATATGCCTTAAGCTCTTCTTTGCTCATTACTCTTCCTCTTTTTTAGGACTGTCAACTACGTAAGCCCTTGACTTCTTGATCTTGGTTTGTAGTGCAATCATTCCCTCCAATAATGCTTCGGGACGAGGAGGGCATCCCGGTATATATACATCGACAGGGATGATGGTGTCGACACCTTTTACTACGGTGTAGGAGTAGTAGTAAAAGGGCCCGCCCGATATGGCGCAGGCTCCCATTGCAATGACATACTTTGGATTGGGCATCTGGTCATACAATCGTTGCAGAACGGGTGCCATCTTCTTACAGATGGTTCCGGCTACGATGATTAAGTCGGCCTGACGTGGGGTAGCACGCGCTACCTCAAAGCCAAAACGGCTCCAGTCGTATTTTGCAGAGGCTGTGGACATCATTTCGATGGCACAGCAACTGGTTCCAAATGTCAATGGCCACAGGGAATTGCTGCGTGCCCAGTTGGCAAGCTTATCAATGCTGGTGACCATGAAATTTGCTTTTCCGGTATCGTCGCTATAAACTTCACCGGGGAAATCTTTGAGATTATCTTCAGTTACACCCATGTAAGTGCTTTCTTTTTATATGCGTAAAGAAGTCCCATGAATAGGAACAAGGTAAAAAATATGATCTCGACAAATGCGACCATCCCAACCTCTTTTAGCACAACGGCCCAGGGATAGAGAAAGACGATCTCGACATCGAAGATAAGAAATATCAGTGAAAACAGGTAATATCCCACATTGAACTGTACCCATGTGGCACCTTCTGTTTTGATACCGCATTCGTAGGCCTCCCCTTTCGCAACATTATACGTCTTGGTAGAGAATATTTTGCCCAATCCAATTGCCATTCCGGCAAATAGAATCCCGCAAAACATTAGTAATATCAGTGAACCACTTCCCATTTTGATGGTTTTAAAATAACGGGACAAAGGTACTATTTGAAACAATTGTTTTAACATTCACAGTAAAACTTTTCTATTCAGGTACTACTATACTGAATCTAAGATCAAAATACATATAAAAAGAAGGAATAATTACTTATAACACTCATAAGACTTAGGGAAAACCCTGGTCAGTCAGGTATCTGTTCCGTGTTTGTTTCGGGTTTGTTAGGATGTTCCTTTGTACATATAATACCAAGGAACATCCTAACAAACCCCATTTAGCATTCTCCGGGGTATCTTACAAGGAAGAGTATTCCCAGAATAACACTACCCTATTTATTGAGTTTACTGTGCTTTCTACTGTAAAGGAAATAGACCGCCAAACCGATAGCCATCCAAATAATCAATCGTTCCCAGGTGCTTCTGGGAAGAGCAAACATCTGTGCAAAACAGATCACCATACCGGCAATAGGTATCAACGGAACCCATGGAGTTCTGAATGCGCGAGGGGTATCGGGTTGCACTTTACGCAGGACAATGATACTTCCACAGACAATCACGAAGGCTAACAGTGTGCCTATTGAAACCAGCTGGCTCAAAATATGAATCGGTAATAGTCCGGCTAAAATAGCTGCAACAATACCAACAATGATGGTTGTAATGTAAGGTGTATGAAAGCGTGGGTGGATTTTTGTCAGTACCGGCGGGAGTAAACCATCGACAGCCATGGTATAAAAAATACGGGGCTGGCCCAATAACATGACAAGGATAACAGAACTCAAGCCTGCAATAGCGCCTATTTTAATGAAAGGACGAAGCCACATTAAAGCCGCTCCGCATTTATTGATAGCCAAAGCAACAGGTGCGTCAACATTTAATTCCTTATAGGAAACAATCCCGGTCAGGACCACCGAAACCAATACATAGAGGATGGTACAGATTAATAAGGAACCCAATATACCGATAGGCATGTTTCGTTTCGGATTGATCGTTTCCTGCGCTGCAGTAGATACTGCATCGAAACCGATATAGGCAAAGAAGATGACACCTGCCCCAGTGAGTATACCGGTCCATCCAAAGTTTTCAAAATGGCCTGTGTTTGCAGGGATAAAAGGATGCCAGTTTGCAGTGTTGATATAAGAAGCGCCAAAGCCGATAAACAGCAACAAGACAGCTATTTTCGTGACGACGATAATGTTGTTGAATTTGACAGATTCTTTAATCCCTATCACCAGTAAACTGGAGATGATCACAATCACAAAGACTGCAGGGAAGTTAAAGATCCCCCCGGTTGCGACCCACTGACTATCGATATGTGTTGAAACCCCATTAACAGCTGCCCAATGAGCATCGACAAAATCATAGGGGGCATGACACAATTTAAAAGGAATGATTATACCAAAATCGGCAAGGAAACTCACCACATAACCTGACCAACCCACAGCAACGGTAGAGGCAGCGAACATGTATTCAAGAATCAGATCCCAACCAATGATCCAGGCGATAAACTCTCCCAGGGAAGCATAAGAATAAGTGTAAGCGCTACCTGCAATAGGTATCATGGATGCAAATTCAGCATAACAGAGTCCGGCAAAAACACATCCAAATCCCGAGATAATAACGGATAGAACCAAAGCAGGTCCGGCATTATTGGCAGCCACAGTACCTGTAATCACAAAAACACCTGTGCCAATGATTGCTCCTATACCGAGTGCTATAAGATTTTTGGCAGTCAGGGTTCGCCTCAGTCCGGTTTCGCTACCAGCTTCCAACTGAAGTTGTTCCATCGATTTTCTTCTGAATAATTGATTCACATTAATGGAGATTAGATGAAGAACTCATTTAGTTTGCCCAAAATTAAAACATTGAGGAGTTAATACAACAAAAATGAAGCAGGAAAGTGAAAATTAATGGTTAATTAGATTAATAACAAATTGGAAGGCTTAGGCTGACATGATTAAAACTAAATCAATTCTATAATTTCACGCAATGAATCAACGATTACATCTGCAGGAGAGATATCCTGATTTCCGGAACTGAGATTGCGGAAACCGACACAATACATTCCGGCTCCCTTTGCTGACTTCACCCCGTTAGCTGAATCTTCAACTACCATACATACTGTCGGTTCGAGCTTTAATAGTTCTGAGGTCTTGAGATAGATATCGGGATTGGGTTTATTGAGCGGGACCTGTTCTCCACTGACAATCAGGGTAAAATAGTGTTTGAGCCCGATAGCATTTAAAACCAGATTAATATTAACAGTAGAAGAAGATGAAGCGACAGCCAGAACCATTCCTTTTTGAGTGGCTGCGCAGAGCAGGTCTTCCAGTCCATCAATCGGAAGGATGGGTTTGGAAGTCAGGGCCTCTAAATAACGGGCAGCCTTTTCCCTGTGCAATTCATCAGCAGTTGTTTTCCGGTTGAAGCCAAAACGTTCTTCCATGATGTTCCAAAACTCCAAACCCATGCTGGCATATTTAAAATGCTCTTCAATTGGGAGATTCACTCCGAGTTCGAGCAGGATATCCTGTTCAATTTTCTTATGAAGGGGCTCACTGTCAATCAAGACCCCATCCATATCAAATAGCAAAGCTTTAAACATTTAGGTCGTATTTAATTTGTAACCCCCAATTCCTTGAACTGAGCTGCGGCATTGAGGAAATGGGCTGTGATCCAGAATACGTTCCAGTTCTCTGAATAGCCACCCCGCAGTTTGCTTACATCTGTCATCCCTGCTTGCTGTGCATAATTGGTTTGCTGAATCTGCTCACCCTGCGAGCCAAAGGGATCGATGAGTTGTCCGCAGCTTCTGAACATCGTCACTGCCAGTTTCTTCAAATCCTCGTCTTTTAATAATACTCCCATCCTATAAATAGAAGGAGCCATTACAATACCATATATATCCAGATGCTGGTTTTGAACCGACACAGCAGTCCAGCCGCGTGTCTTGAAGTTATGATCACCCAACCGACCAGCAGGCATTTCAATATCCCAATCCACAACATAGCTCAATACCACGTCGCAGGCATGCTTTGCAGCGTCGAGATACTTCTTAGTGGGTGTCAGGTCATAAGCTGCCAGAAAGCCCTGGAAAGCTGCCCAGGCGCCTTCTTTGTCCTCACAGTTAGCATCCAGGGTACCACCCCAGTAAGGTTCCTCCATGGTGAGATGGCGTTGTGCATAGTAATCGGCAGCTTTCAATGCTGCTTTTGAATAGAGCGGGTTTTTAAACAGCTTAGAAGCCTGAGCCAGAGGTGAGATATAAAAAGCTTCGGCCGTAGAGACCGGATTCCATTCTTTCTTCAGGATCCTGTTGGCATGTGCATCACAGGCTTTCTTCAAAAAAGCTTCCCATTTCAGGGTAACCAGTTTTTTGTTCAACCTTGCAACATCGATGGCTTTTGCGAAGTTGTTCATGGCTTGTCCTTCTGAGACAGGATCGGGAGCGGACCATTTCTTAGTCTTCATATCAAAGATCACAGGAAATCCGTTTTCAGAAACAGGAGAGGTGCTCAAATGATCCAGTGATTTCTGAATTCTAACCAACACTGCCGGATCGGTGATCTTGTCAGTTAAACGCTGCAGGGCATAGCCCAACGCATCAGCCTGACCGCACCACCCCATTACGATTTTCTGATCAACTTCGGCAGGATACATGTTGTAACCGGCATAACCCTCCCCTTCTAACCATCGCGATTGTGCATAGAGGTATTTCGATTTGATGATCTCATCGAATGATGGCATATCGCCCGAGTAATAGGGTTTAAAGATGTTGAGCGAAGTATGAACAGCCTGTTGGAATCCGGTACCCTGAGCGCTGGCTGGGTAGGCTTCAAGATAAAATTCCTTCTCGATGACCGCATCGGGTTGAATAGTGAGGTAGGTATCGGTATATTTCAACGGACCTCCCTGAAGACCTTTTACGACACTTTTCTGGTCGTTGTAAGTAGTGGGGCCCGATAAGAGTTGGAACTCATCGCAGTTCTCCTTAGATTCCACACCCAAAGACCACCATAGATCGGGTTTCTGTGCTCCAATAGGTTTTGAAGGTACAGAATGAAGGGCTGTCCCAAAGTATTGTTTCTCGCTCGAACCTTCGATACATACAAAAGGCATCGGGAAACGGTTTTCTTCAAACAAGGCCATCTCTCCAGCGTTGCTATGATAGACCGGGACCTTGCCCTTGCTGTTTTTCTCACCTGAGGGGTTTCCGTAATAGAGTATCCCGGGCATAAATACCTGACTGTTTTTAAAAGGCACCTGCCATCTGACAGAAAGGACGACCTGTTTCATGGGAGCCTTTCCTTTGTATTCAAAGCGCCGAATGCAGTGGATCCTACCCTCTTCCTGGCGGTAAGAATCACGAAGCAACCATTCTCCCTGGGGCATGGTCATTTTACCTTCAAGAATCTGCCATGAACCGCTTTCACGGTATGTCGTCGGATTGGCATGACTCCAGGTTACAAACCAATCATTTTTCCAACCGGTTGCAATAGACCACAACCCTTCAGATGGAGCCTGAAGCAATTCAATATTATTGACTTTACACGAAACCGAATACCCAAACTGTGTCTTTTCTATACTCAGTTTCTGAGCATATGCCAGGTTATAACTATTTAACAATAACACAATACAGGATATCCTGAAAAAATTTCTAGGGGTTGGGAGTTTAAACTGAGAACCAATCATTTCCGAAACAACTTTATGAGGAATAATGCTTGAACAAAAAAAAGATGAGTCCATATATTTTTCAATATACAGACTCATTAATTGACCCTGCAAAGTTACAAGGTTATTTATTTACTTTTAACTTTCAGGAAATTTGTTTTCGCATCGACCAGTAATAGAATGAGAGTCTATGCTCCAGAAACATGAATTTCTTCTCTCTTGAGCTTTGCCGAAAGCGTAATATCAATAGCATCCAGTGCCTTAGAAACAGGACAGTTTTTCTTGGCATCATTAGCAAGTTCAATAAATTTTGCTTCTGAGATATTAGGAACATCACCTACAACATCCAGATGTGATGACTGGATCACCCATCCACCCGGTTCATTAACAACAGTGACCGTGGCATCTGTCTTCAATTCGGTAGGTTTAAAACCTGCTGCCGTCAATCCGAAACTCAAAGCCATCGCGAAACACCCTGCATGAGCAGCTGCAATGAGCTCTTCAGGGTTAGTGCCTTCTTTACCGTCTTCACTTACGAAACGTGCCGAGAATGAATAAGGAATATTCTTTAAAGCTCCACTTGTAGAAGTTAAATTTCCTTTACCTTCAGTTCCTGTACCTTTCCAAACTGCTGTTGATTTACGTTTCATAATGTTTTGTTTTTAAGTTTTATACTATTTTGGGTTAATTGATTGATCGGGAAAAATAAGCGGGTTATTCGTTCTGTAAAATTTAGATACTCTAGTATTCAGAACTTTAAATAAATAAACAATTTTCTAAAGTTTATGTTCAATCCTTAATCTTATCTCGTCTTAATTATTGACACGTGACCACGCTTTTTAGACATCTCATTACTGTAAATTTTAGTGTAATTTTATTCTTTAAATATAAGAGATGATTGCTACACCTATCAGAGAACGTAATTTTGAAAATGAGCTCATAATCAGCGCCTCCAGGAGCAGTGGTCCGGGAGGGCAAAATGTGAATAAAGTCAGCACCAAGATTGAGCTGCGGTTCAATGTTGCAGCTTCAATCTTATTAACCGAAGAGGAAAAAGAGATCATCAGTCATAAACTGACCGCCAGAATCAACAACGTGGATGAACTGATCATTGTGTCGCAAAGTGAACGTACGCAGCTGCAAAACAAAGAGAATGCAATCGAAAAGTTTTATACCCTACTCGAAAAAGCTCTCCGTCCAGTCAGGAAAAGAAAACCCACTCAGCCAACCTATGCCTCTAAACTACGGCGACTCGATCATAAAAAGCTACTTTCGAAAAAGAAAGAGAACAGGAAAGAACCGGGGATTGAATGAGGTTAAAGTATTTTTTTGAAAAATGCCCTGATTGATTACTTTTGATGTAGATCAGGGCTTTTCCGTTTTTAGTCCCCTGAGAAATGTAAACCTATGAATGCAATGCTATTTGCTGCCGGACTTGGAACCCGGTTGAGACCATTGACTGATGATAAACCCAAAGCGTTGGTTGGATTTAATGATCAGACGCTGCTTGAGTGGAACATTAAACGGCTGCTTGAGGCCGGATTTAGTCGCATTGTGGTCAATGTGCATCATTTTGCGCCTATGATCATCAGCTACCTTTATGAAAACAATGGGTTCGGGGCCGATATCATCATTTCTGATGAAACCGATCAACTGCTCGATACGGGTGGCGGATTGAAAAAAGCATCGATTCTTTTCAATGATAACCTGCCTATTCTAGTTCACAACGTGGATGTCATTTCAAACATCAACCTGAAGGCATTTTATAATTATCACAGTCTACAGCATTCATTGGCCACACTGGCTGTCAGGAACCGTAATTCATCCAGGGTCCTTTTGTTTGATGATGAAAATCTTTTGAAAGGATGGCGAAATAATTCGACCCATGAATTGAAATTACCAGATCTGAATAGTCAGCTTGAAAAGCTGCATCCTCTTGCATTCAGTGGCATACAAGTCATCAATCATGAGTTACTTGATTTAATTTCGGAAACCGGCAAGTTCTCAATGATCGATGTTTACCTTCGTTTATCGGTATCCCAATCTATACAGGGTTTCAGACACGACGAAGATTACTGGACCGATGTTGGCAAAATAGAAGAGCTGAGGGCTGCGGAGAAGGAGATGAGCAGAATAAATAACCGATAGAATTTTAAAAAGATACAACCAATGGAGAGTTTTTTGGAGCAAACAGCCGCCTTAATTTACACAACCCATAAAGATAACCTCGACAAGGTCTGTGTGGTTTCACCCAACAGGCGGGCCGCGCTGTATCTGAGGAAATATCTTGCAAGGTTAATAGACAAGCCGGTTTGGTTACCTGAAATGCTCACCATTGAGGACTTCGCCGTAAAATATTCAGGCTATACACTGGCAGATACCATGAGTCTGCTTTTTGAATTGCATGCAGTTCATACTGCAATTGAGGGTGATAAGGCCCAGACCTTTGAAAAGTTCATGCAATGGGGACAGATGTTATTGGGCGATTTTAATGAAGTCGATCTCTACCTGGCCGATCCAAAGCAGTTATATTCCTATCTGAGCGATGACAAAGCTATTGAACTCTGGAATCCTTCAGGGGAGCCTTTGACTGAATTTGAAAAGAACTATCTTTCGTTTTTCTCCTCCATGCAAGTCTATTACTCGGGGCTACACGACTTTCTGAAAAAAGAGAACATGGCCTGGCAAGGAATGGCTTACCGGAAACTGGCTGAGGAAACCGAATGGATGGACACTCTTCCGTACGAGAAAATCTACTTCATCGGTTTCAATGCGCTTACAAAAGCCGAAGAGAGAATCACTTCAAGGCTTGAACGGAGTGGCAAGGCCGTTATGCTCTGGGATGCGGACAGTTATTATGTCGACAATCCCATTCATGAGGCCGGACGATTTCTCAGACAGTATATGACAAATCCGAAGAATGGAGATTATCAATGGAAAGGAAACTATTTCAAGGATAACGCTAAAAAGATCATTATTCGGGGCGTTCCCAATAAAGTAAGCCAGGCCAAAGAAGCCGGCAAACTCATCGCTCAACTGATGAAAGGAAACAAGGACCTCACCGGAACAGCTTTGGTGCTGGCTGATGAGACACTGTTGTTGCCGATACTCAATGCAATACCAGAGGCATCCGGAGACTTCAATGTTACCATGGGATTTTCACTCACCTATACCCCTCTGTTCAGTCTGATTGATGCCATATTAGGCATCCATACCACTTCTGTTCAGGTGTCGAAAGGAAAAGCTGAGCCCCTGTTTTATACCAAAGAGCTATTGCGGCTTCTCATGCATCCATATATTGCCAGGATGAGTGGCGGTTATGGAGCCACCAATGCGCTTGCAGTGATATTGCGCAACGATAAGTTACCCTTTCAGTCAGCCCAAAGGATTATTACAACTGTAAAGGCTGAAGGAGTGAAGATAGATCCTAGACTAGATAAACTTTTTGGATTGCTGCTCGATAAATCATGGCAATCTGCTTTAGGTACCCTTGAAAATCTGACTAGCCTAACCGGAAAGCTGAAGCTGGCTTTCCCTAATCCAAAAGGAATATCAAAAAATCAGGAAGCAACCGGTCAGGGTGATGTACCGATAGAACACGAATACTTTTTTGCCTTTGCCCGTTTGATCTATCGCCTTAAAAAGATGCACGGTCAATACGAGGCCATGAATAATATCGAGACACTAAGGCAGATCCTGCTTCAACTGATGAAGCTTGAAAAGATTCCTTTTTACGGGGAACCGTTAAAAGGGATCCAGATCATGGGGATGCTCGAAACCCGGACCCTTGATTTCGACAGGGTGATTTTGCTGGGAGCTAACGATGACCTCTTGCCGGGTTCCCGGAAACACGATTCGTTTATTCCATACAACATCAAAATGGAGTTTGGGATCCCTATCCATACCGATAAAGATGCGGTGATGGCCTACCATTTTTATCGTCTCCTGCAACGCACACAAGACATGTGGATGTTTTATAACACAGAACCCGGTAATATGGGCGGTGGTGATAAGAGCCGCTTTATACTGCAACTACAAGAAGAATTGACCCCGACTAATCCCGACACGATCATTGACATGGGGATTCTTTCCCTCCCCCCTGCCGGTAAACCCGACAAGGAAGGAATTACAATTCATAAAACTCCTGAGATACTTTCAATTCTGGATCGGTTAGCTGAAAAAGGGTTTTCACATACCAGCCTATCTAAATACATCAATTGCAGTCTGCAGTTTTATTTTTCAGTGGTACTCAAACTAACCGAAACTGAAGAAATTGAGGAGACCATTGATGCTTCCGTCATGGGATCGGTCATTCATGACGTCCTGCATGTTCTTTATGAAGAGTATATCAACCAACTCATCAGTCCTGAACATATCAAGCTGATGATCAAAAAGGTACCCGAAGTAACAAAGGCTGCTTTTAAGAACAATCCAGACTATAAGGGGAGTTATGACGCGGGGAAGAATCTGCTCATCGTTAAAGTCGCCCAGCTCTACGTCACCAACTACCTTAAGAAGGAACTATCGGTCATTCAGGACGAAAATCTTCCTTTGTTTATCCGCGATCTGGAATCCGGATTCAGTTACAAACTACCTCTGGATGATCCAAAAGCTGAAGGTGGTTTACGAATGGTGAACATTAAAGGATTCATCGACCGCATTGATCAGTCGGGAGAGACCCTTCGGTTAATTGATTACAAGTCTGGAAACGTTGATGAACGAAAGGAGCTGAAACTGAAGGATCCGGAAGAACTTCTGACCGATCCGGCAAAGTCAAAAGCCCTGCAACTATTGATTTATAAATTCCTGATAGAGAAAAACCCTGATTCCATTACAGGTTCTTTCTCCAGGATAGAACCCGGCATCATCAGTCTTCGCAAGTTTGGCAGCTACCTGATGTCATTGGACGATGCGGAAGCCTGGCAGCCAATAGGTAACTATACTGACTTTGAACAAGTGCTCACTGAATTGGTCAGACAAATCTATGATACTGAACTGACCTTTAAAGCAGCCACGGATATTGAACGATGCAAATATTGTTCATTCAGCCCCATTTGCAATAGATAATAGCTTTATTTTAAATCTTTCGGCATCGTTGTGCTAACGATGCGGTTGATATAATCGCTGTAGTCTTTGACTTTAGGCTTATAATCAGTCTGAAAAAGTGGTGATGAAATAATGAAGTCGGCAGTCGAACGGTTAGAAGCAACAGGTATGTTGTATAAAACTGTGATACGAAGCAATGCCTTTACATCAACATCATGTGCATGCTGCATCATTGGATCCCAGAAAAAGATGAAGAGATCGATCTTACCATCCACGATCATGGCACCAAGCTGCTGATCACCACCCAATGGTCCTGACTTCAGACGTTTTAGCCGGTAAGAAGTTCCCGGATTTTTAGCAACATAACGAAGGAAAACCAGTTCAATTAATTTTCCGGTGGTCCCAGTGCATACGATATCATGTTGAATTAAGGAAGCAACATTGTATTCTACCCACTCTAAGAGGTCATTTTTCATTTGGTCGTGTGCAACCAAGCCTATACTTTTACGTTTTCCCATAAGATTCATTTAAATATAAAGAGATTAATTGTCATCAATTTATTTTGCAAAATTATAAAACAATTTACTAAGAATCTCTAAAATTTACAATATAACATCTTTATCATCTGTAATATCCTGTACTACATCAATAAATTCATCCTCTACTGGAAATAATGGGGTTAAATAAGATTTTGATTAAAAAATCAGGGGTTAAATCTGTTTTACTTGATTATATTCTTCAAATTCTGAATTAAATTAACTTAAATATGCAGAAAAGTTAAAATCATGTAAATTTCTACCTCTTCCTTAAACGATCGATTGCATGGGTTCAAATTTTTATTACTTTTGCAAAAAATTTAATAAAGTCCAGAGAAGGTCTTTATTTGAAATGGCGAAAAAAGTTTAAGCTATATAAATATTATGAAGAGAGTATTAGTATTAACAGGTGGAGGAGATTGTCCGGGATTGAATGCAGTAATCAGGGCCATTGTTCACAGGGCTTCACAGGAAAAAGACTGGGAAGTTATCGGAAGTATACAAGCTTTCGATGGAGTTTTGAAAGAACCGACTGAGATCATGGTTTTGGATGAAAAAGCCGTCCAGGACATTCATGCAATGGGTGGAACAATTATCGGTACCACAAATAAAGGTGGTCCCTTTGCCTGGCCTATCAAGAATAAAGACGGTTCATGGAGTGAAGTAGATCGTTCAGATGAAATGATCCGCAAGCTGCAATACATGGGAATTGATGCCGTAATCAATATTGGCGGTGATGGTTCACAACGTATTTCACAAGCACTTTATGAAAAAGGATTAAATGTTATCGGTGTACCTAAAACAATTGATAACGATCTTTCTTCTACTGACTTTACATTTGGCTACCAGACCGCTGTTCAGATTGCAACTGAATCGGTAGATAAATTGAAGACAACAGCAATGAGTCACAACCGTGTACTTGTTCTCGAAGTAATGGGACGTTTTGCTGGTTGGATTGCATTAAGCGCTGCTATAGCTGGTGGTGCAGACGTATGCCTTATTCCTGAAATCCCTTACGAAGTCGATAAGGTCATCGAAAAAATTGAGTCCAGATACCATAAAGATAAAGGTTATGCCCTGATTGTTGTGGCTGAAGGCGCTAAGAACAAACAAGGTGATATGGTTGTCAAGAAATCCGACGAGATAGGTTACGAGAACCTGCGTATGGGTGGTGTTGCAATTCAGCTTGTAGATAGTCTTAAACGTGCAGGTTGTCCCTACGACATGCGTGAAACCATCCTTGGTCACTTACAAAGAGGAGGCACCCCGATTGCTTACGACCGCATCCTGGCTACCCAGTTTGGGGTTAAAGCAATGGAAATGGTATTGGATGGACAGTTTGGAGAAATGGTGGCTTACCGTCATCCGAACATCATCGCAGTTCCGTTTACTGAAGCGATTGCAAAATACAACTTTGTCGAAACCGATTCTGCATTGGTTCAGACAGCACGTGGTGTTGGCATCTCTTTTGGTGACTAATCTCATTAAAACTTAATGAAAAAGCCCACTATCCCGGTGGGCTTTTTTTATTGAACTCAAAACCTATTCCTTTGTTAATGCTATTATGAACGGTAAAACCCAGACCTCTTTTGAGGAGATATATTCGTTCCTGGAATTGAAAGCCACACAATACAACCGGCTGGCTTTTATTGACAGTGACCCCGTTTCCATCCCTCATCGCTTTTCACACAAAGAAGATATCGAGATCTCCGGGTTTCTGACAGCTACCCTATCATGGGGACAAAGGAAAGCCATCATCGGGAAATCGCTCTTGCTCATGCAACTGCTTGATGAGTCACCTTATGATTTTATCATGCATGCTACCTCGGGAGATTTAAAGTCCCTTGAGCATTTTGTGTACCGGACGTTTAATGGGATCGACTGCCTCTATTTTATAAGAGCCCTGCAACACCTCTACCGGGAAGGAGGAGGCATGGAAGCAGCGTTTACAACGGCTTTTAATGAGGGCGCCTATTCAGCCATTTCTAATTTCAGAGAGGTATTTATCCGTATTGGCGATCCAACCCGTACAGGGCGCCATTTGGCAAATCCACTACAGGGTTCAGCAGCAAAGCGGTTGAACATGTTTCTACGTTGGATGGTAAGAAAAGATGAGAATGGCGTTGATTTTGGCATCTGGAAGCAGATCTCTCCGGCTATGCTGATCTGTCCATTGGATGTGCATAGCGGAAGGGTGGCAAGGAAATTAGGCCTGTTAAACAGACCTGGCGATGATCGTAAGGCAGCCGAAGAACTTACTGCGGCATTGTGTACATTCGATCTGAATGATCCTGTAAAGTATGATTATGCCCTTTTTGGGCTTGGGGTGTTTGAAAAGTTTTGACCATTTCGACCAGGACATGAATACCTGGCTCTTTTTATTTTATAATCTCCCTTTTATTCGATTTAAAGCTGACCACGAAAGAATCTTTGATCCCCTTGGCACGCATTTCTGCGAGCTTCTTTTTAGCCTCAGGCAAGGAAGTAAATTGACCCACATAATACCGGTACCAGCCATCACTCCTCAGTTCCACGGAGAGTTTTTCATTGAGTCCTTGTTTCTTAATCACAGCATCAGCCGGAATATAAGTTTTACTTGCCTGAATCTGAATACGATAACTTGGAACCAATCCTGTTACCATAGGAGCAGTGTCCTTCACCACTGCATTGGTCAGATTCTTACCTCCGGTTATCTCTACCCTCCCTGAATCCGATTCGGCAGCCCAAACATTTTTATGGGCATTAGTCAATGCCAGTTTTGCTTTTAAAGAAGTGTCAATTTTGGGTGTTGGAGGTGGCAACAGCGCATTGTAACCAGTATATTCCTGCAGTTCAGGCATTGCCTTTGGTATTTTTTTCGAGGAAGATATTGCAGACTTCTTTTCTTGTGTTGGAATAGTTGAAACAGAAGCAACATTATTTTTCTTTTGATGACCCGATCCCATCTTATCCAGTTTAATCGATATCCCAATAGTTGTGGTGGTATAGTGATTGGTAAAACCATCGCTATATACATCCAGTAAACCGGTGTTCATAAAATGAATTATGTGTTCCAGTGAAATGGAAAAGCCGTCAAGAATCTTATAATTAACTCCGAATGCAAGTGGAAATGTAAACTTTGAAGATGCATTGATTGAAGAGGTGTCGTTTTTTCTGATATCGTAAAGAGTTGAATTCTTAATATACGCTACAAGCGTATCGTTATCTAAAACCTTATTTTTCAAATCACTTTTCCAGTTTGAATACCCTATTCCGGCAGAAACATAGACATTCCATTTATTTTCTTCATTTTTATTTTTTCGAAACAGTTTATTTAAATCCACTGAGCCATAAATTCCAAATTCATTAATTTTCCCTGTCGAGATGAGGTTATAATCGTTTAAATCATTAAATAAACGATTACCATTGCTGAAATAGGAAGAGTTTGAATATTTAGCTTTCAACGATATCAGCGGAGATAATTGTCGCTCAATGCTTAATCCGAAAGATTGTTTGGATTCTTTATTCAATTTACTGAAAAAGTTTTTATTGTTTACAAACCCATATGATTGTGCAAACCCATTTTGAATACCAATCGTCCAGTAAGGAACGAAGGTCTGTGTCTGATCCGTAAGTTTGGTCTGAGCATTTACATTCAGTACAGCAAGTAAAGAGAGTAAAACAATAAATATTTTTTTCATTCCCATTAATTTCTTCAAATTAAAAATGATGCTATTTGAAATACAATTTGAGATATTCGGCTGATTTTGGTTCATTATATCCTGATGCTTGTTGCCAGTCTTCACGAGCCCCCACCTTATCATTTAAATAATATCGAACGGTTCCCCTGTTCAAAAACACCTGACCATACACTGGTAAAAACTGTTTATCAACCGGTTTTAAAGCAACAGCTTTGTTAAAATCTTCAAGAGAACCCTGCATATCGCCCAGTTTAAATTTCGCATTCCCCCGGTAACCATATACAGGGAAAAACTTTTGATCAGGCATTAAACGAATGGCATTGTTAAAATCTGTTATGGCATTGTAATAATCTTCACGCTCATAAGTGCGAACACCTCTAACAAAGAAACCATTAAAATCAGTAGGCTGCTCACCCTGAGGCATGTCGGATAAGGCCAATACAGCGCCGCTGTTAAAGAAATTGGCAAACGTACTGCGCTGACACTCAAAATATGAATGATTAAAGAGCTGCACAACGATGTCGTCCATTAAATAAGGTTGGTAGAGTTTTTCGCTGGGGTATGTTTTGATGATTTTAAATTTAATATGATCTTTGCCATCCATGTTGTAAGGCATAACGGCAATCAGTAAGTTCGTCGGACTAACAATCCGGTTTGTTGCAAATCGTTGTATGGCTGTATTTATCTCAAAATCGATGTCCTTAGATTCATAATTCGGTATTCTCCCACTAACACTAACATCTAAATCAATAGAATGAGGTACACCTATAGAGAGTGTATCAGGTAGTATATGTAAGATTCTTTCGGCCGGAAAAACATAAAAATCAAGCACTTTGACAGAAGTAAAATTCTCTTTCAGCGTCGGAAATTCATAATGAGGTATCAGGTATTTTAAAACAAGTACGGCAAATGTTTTCCCGTTAACCTGGGTTTCCCTGATCTCCATTTCAGAAATATTATCTTGTCCAAGAACTTTATCAGGTAAAATATATTTGGGATCAGGGTTTGGAATTACATTTTTTGCGCTGATCCATTTAGAATTATCTTTTAAAACCCATCCTGTAATATCACTTATTGTAGACTTGAATGAGCTGACTACCCGCTCTGAGGCGCCAATTTGTTGCGACTTTTCATTTGCATTTTTCCCACTCATCTGCTGAGCATGAACAACGGTCTGAAAGAACAGCATAGTCAAAATAAGTGAATAAATCTTCATACATATATGTTTATCAATACAGTAACCTTTCTTAAAAGTAAATAGATACCGCTTTTATTATTATAGTTTCAATTCTTACTCCTTTGTGTTAAAGGAATTGATCTAAAACGCTTTAAAACTGGATCATCAAATTCCTTTTAATCAGTAAAAATAAGATAAATAAATCAACATCACACATTGAAATTTAAATTTATCAACGTACAGTTGTTAATTACTTTATCCTATTTTATGGGAATAAATTGATGGGCTTTAAATATCTGATGCTATTGCTAAACGAATATGTTCGGGACTCTTCAGAGAAAACAATATAACATTTTGATTGTTATAGTACCTGTTTTAACCAGCGTCTAATCGTGTTTCTGAATACAAATTCAACAACTAAAGACCTGATTATTACTCAAACAACACAAATAACTTTCACTATGAAACAACTTATTTTAATTATTATGACCATATTATCGGGTACTGTTTTAGCACAATCATCCAGGACGCTATACAGTTTTAAAACAAAGAGTCTTGATGGTAAAGAGTTTGACTTATCGAGCCTTAAAGGGAAAAAAGTATTAATTGTCAATACTGCCTCAAAATGCGGGTTAACACCTCAGTACAAAGACCTTGAAGAACTCTATAAAAAATACAGTTCAGATAATTTTGTTATTGTTGGTTTCCCGGCAAACAATTTCGCTCAACAGGAACCGGGAACCAATAAAGAAATCAGCGAATTCTGTACACTCAATTATGGGGTCACCTTTCCGATGATGAGTAAAATATCTGTAAAAGGAGATGATATGGATCCGCTCTATAGCTGGCTAACACAAAAATCAGAAAATGGATTGATGGATGCCCCGGTATCATGGAATTTCCAGAAGTTTCTGATTGACGAAAACGGTAAATTGGTGGGAATGGTTCCACCGAAAGAATTGCCAACGAGTGACAGAATCCTCAATTTTATCCAAACAGGAAAGTAAGTTCCTGTGATCAAATATTTTTAAAAAAGGAGGCAGTTGCCTCCTTTTTTAATGTGACCCGTATCTTTACCTGCTTTCCAGTTGGGTTGAACCAAGCGCCCTTAACTTTGTTAAAAGCCTTAAGAACCCAAAGAAGCATACATCATTGAAATCAGGAATATAAATATCATAGCCCATACTATACCGGAACATGAAGAAAAAAACCACCCCAACTGAAAATCAAACTAGCCAAACTGTCAATGAAGAACTTCATTTTAGTAATGATGAAGCATTAAAATCTTTTCTGATAACATCCAGTAGCCACTATCCAAAGGAAGAAGTTTTATCTGACTATCGCCTGGCTTTCGAGAGCCGGCATGCAAGTGTCCTCGGTCGTAGGGAAGTATTATCCGGCCGTGGAAAGTTTGGGATATTTGGTGACGGAAAAGAAGTACCCCAATTGGCCATGGCCCGTGTCTTTAAACCGGGAGATTGGCGGTCAGGTTACTACAGAGATCAGACTTTCATGTTTGCAGCAGAAATGCTCACCCTTGAAGAATTTTTTGCCCAGGTTTACGGTGATACAGACCCCGTTTTCAATCCACAGACAACAGGCCGGGTCATGAATAATCACTGGGCCACCCGTATCATTGATGATGAAGGGAACTGGAAAAGGCTCAGCGAAATGAAAATCACAGCGGCTGACCTCTCCCCCACTGCAGGTCAGATGCCAAGGCTGGTTGGTCTTGCCCAAGCCTCCAAAATATATCGCCAACATCCTGAGCTTACCCGTCAGAATCAGTTTTCAAATGACGGCAATGAAGTTGCCTTCGGAACTATCGGTGATGCCTCAACTTCAGAAGGTCACTTCTGGGAAACTTTCAATGCTGCAGGAGTTTTACAAGTCCCCCTGGCTATTTCGGTGTGGGACGATGGGTATGGAATTTCGGTCCCTGCCCTGCTTCAGACTACCAAACAGAACATTTCTGAACTGATGAAGGGTTTTGAGCGTGAGCATAAAGACGGACAAGGATATGAAATATTTGAAGTAAATGGATGGGATTATGCAGCCTGCAGAGACACCTACGAAAAAGCCATTCAGGTTTGCCGGCAGGAACATGTACCTGTCCTGATTCATGTAAGAGAACTCACCCAGCCATTGGGCCATTCCAGCTCTGGTTCGCACGAACGCTACAAGAGCGAAGAAAGGCTCGACTGGGAACTAAAGTACGACTGTAACCGCCAGATGCGCTTATGGATGATCGCCGCAGGTTATGCCACACCGGAAGAACTGGATAGAATCGAAAAAGAAGCGATCACCCGTGTCAGGGAAGCCCGAAAGATTGCCTGGAATCATTATATGAATGCTTTAAGGGGTAAAAGAGATGCCCTTGTTGCCATAATCGATGCCAATACCTGCAGCTGTGATAAAACAGGTAGCATCGAAAAAATCAAACAGGAACTTACGCATCTTGATGACCCCATTTTAAAAGACACGATCTCATCAGCCCGGAAGATCCTTCGGTTGATCTGCAACAAGTGTAATAACCCTACCACCCTGTTTAAGACTGAAATCAAATACTGGCTGGATAAGGAAATGGGCAAAGGAGACCGCAGTTACGGATCACATCTGAACAGCGAGACGCCACATTCTGCATTGAAGGTTGAAGAGGTCAAACCGGTTTTCCATGCTCAACCCCAACTGGTACCCGGACGTGAAATCCTGAGAGATAATTTTGATTTTATCTTCGGACATCGTCCTGAGGTTGTGATGTTTGGTGAAGATGTAGGTCTGATAGGAGGTGTCAATCAAACACTTGAAGGACTACAGAAGAAATATGGAGACCATCGTATATTCGATACCGGTATCCGTGAGACCACCATCATCGGCCAAGGTATAGGTCTTGCCATGCGTGGCTTCCGTCCTATCGCCGAGATCCAGTATTTCGACTATATCATGTATGCCCTACAGATCATCAGTGACGATCTGGCAACGCTGCATTACCGCAGCCGTGGTGGTCAACGTGCCCCTCTCATTATCTCAACCCGTGGCCACAGGCTTGAAGGGATCTGGCATTCTGGATCACCCCTGAGCATGGTCATCAATTCTATCCGTGGAGTGCATGTACTGGTTCCCAGGGATATGACCCGGGCAGCAGGCTTCTACAACACAATGCTTGCATCCGATGAACCTGCCCTGATCATTGAACCCCTGAATGGTTATCGCCTTTATGAAAACAGGCCAACCAATATCGGGGAATTTACAATCCCGTTGGGTGTCCCCGAAATACTACAAAGAGGTACCGACGTTACTTTAGTGACCTATGGATCGTGCGTGAGGATTGCTGAAGAGGCCGTGAAACAGTTACAGGAATCAGGGATCAGCGTTGAACTGATCGATGTGCAGACACTTTTACCTTTCGATATCAACCAGATCATCAAAAAATCACTGGAAAAGACCAATAAAATCGTCTTCTTCGACGAAGATGTTCCCGGGGGCGCCACGGCTTACATGATGCAGAAAGTACTGGAGGAACAACAAGGTTACTTTTTGCTGGATGCAACGCCTAAAACAATAACTGCCCGGGATCACCGGGCAGCATATAGTACAGATGGCGATTATTTCTCAAACCCGAATGCCGAAGATGTGTTTGACACCATTTATGCACTCATGAGCGAAAACAGTCCCACTAAATATCCTCCATTGTTCTAGTTCACAGCATCAACCAGCGTACCCCATTTCAGATTGGGTTTGCTATCCATGATAAATTCAAGCTTACCGCCCTTCATGATATCTTCATGAAGGATGTAGGTTTTATTATAGACCTTGTCGTTCAGTTTCAAAGATTTGATATAGATGTTCTGAGCCGAGACATTAGGAGCCAGAACGGTAAAGCTTTTCCCGTTATCAAAAGTGAGTACGGTCTTCTTCATTGCAGGTGAACCGATAATGTATTTTCCACTTGTTGGATTAAGTGGATAAAAGCCCATAGCGCTGAATACATACCATGCCGACATTTGTCCGCAATCTTCGTTGCCGCATAGTCCGGCAGGTGAATTATCATACAGTTCGTTCATGATCTTCTGAACATACATCTGTGTCTTCCATGGCTGACCACCATAGACATACAAATAAGCACAGTGATGGCTCGGTTCGTTGCCATGCGCATACTGACCAATAAATCCGGATGCATTGCCATTCATGTCTTTGGGATATTCTTTCAAGGTAAAGAAAGTATCAAGCTTCTGACAGAACAGTTCCCGGCTTCCAAACAGTTGCATCAATGCAGGAACATCCTGAGGAATAAACCAAAGATACTGCCATGCATTACCTTCCGTGTAAGGGAATCCACCATTACCGCCATAAGCAAGGGGGTTGAAGGGTTCCACCCATTTCCCGTCCTTGTTTTTCCCTCTGAAGAACCCGGTACTCTTATCAAACACGTTTTTATAATCTTCAGACCGTTTTGAAAAATAGGCATAGTCAGCAGTCTTTCCCATCTTCTGAGCCATCTGAGCAACACACCAATCATCAAAAGCCGTTTCAACAGCTATCGAGACCGATTGTGTCTGAATGTCCTCTGGGAAATAACCATATTTATCCAACACACTAAATGGTGAATTGGGGTGGGATACCGTTGAAGATGCACGGACTGCAGCATAAGCTTTCTCCCAATCCACACCGGCCATGCCTTTTAAATAAGCATCTACTATGACCGGAATGGCATGATTCCCAATCATACAGTAAGTTTCGTCACCCCACAATTGCCAGATTGGTAAATAGCCATAGGTCTCATACTGATGCAGCATGCTGTTGATAAAACCGGGAGTCCTCTTTTCCTGTAACAGTGTGAATAGTGGGTGCAAAGCCCTGAAAGTATCCCATAATGAAAAGACTGAATAATGCATTTTGTCAGAAGAAACGGCAGGCGTATAATCGGTCTTCAGATAGCTGCCATCGACTTCTGCAATGTTCGAAGGGTGGATGAAAGTGTGGTAAAGCGCCGTGTAGAAGATCTGCATCTGTTTCTCGGTACCCTCAGCCAATACTTTTCTTAATTCCGTATTCCATTGTTCACGGGCTGCTGACTTGACTGCATCAAAATCAAAACTTGTCACTTCTGCATTCAGATTCTTTCGGGCATCTTCAATACTGACCGAAGAAAGCCCGACCTTCATGACTATAGGCGTCTGGCCATCTGAATCAAAATTAAAAGCTGCCTTTATATTGGTCCCATTGATGATTTGTAGATTTTCTTCTGTTCTGTTCCCACGAGCCATCGTCACCCCCTTGAAGGGTTTTGAAAACTTTGCAACGAAATAGACATGACGCAATTTAGCCCAGCCAGTCAGCACACGAAATCCTTCTACAGTCTGATTATCCACAGCTTTTATCTGAGCCGCGAGAACTTTACAACTCCAGTAGGTTCGCTTCTTATCCATCGTATGGTCAAGATCAATCAGAATATGAGCATCTGCTGTCTTTGGAAAAGTGTAACGATGCATCCCCACATGACTGCTGGCAGTCAGTTCAGCCTTCACTCCATAACTTTTCAACAGCACACTGTAATAGCCTGGTTCGGCATGTTCCTCTTTATGATTGAAGGCAGATAAGTATCCACTTCCAGGCTTATTCATCTCACCCGGATTAAATTTCAAATCACCAACTGTCGGCATCACCAACACATCAAACAGATCGGCTACACCGGTCCCGCTCAGATGGGTATGACTGAAGCCCACGATGGTGCTGTCGTTATAATTATATCCCGAACAATCGGCATCGGGTTGAGGTTGCGTATCCGGACTTAACTGTACCATCCCAAAAGGCACAACAGCCCCCGGAAAGTTACTTCCAGCCAGTCCTTCTTTACTTGCACCTGTCCCTATAAAAGGATTTACAAACCTGGCCGGGTCATTTTCCTTTATCTGCTGGGCAAAACTGTTGCTGACCAACAACCCTAAAGCTGCAATTATCAAAGATATTTTCATGGAATAAATTTATATTTTCAGAGGCCAAAGATAAGAAATGGTTGAAATAATAGTTAAATAAGCTTTACAATCCAGCAAATCTTTTTTAAAATTACACTCATCATTTCATCAGAAAAACAACCCCAATTTGTTCTTTTTTTACCAATTCATAATTCATTGAAAAAGATGAGTTAATACTAACTTAAGCCTAATATAAGCCTAATATGAAACTAATTTAAAACCACTCTATAGGATTAGGTTTATATTAGTATTAAGTTGGTGTTAAACTGTTATTATTTTGGTTATTTATTTGCTTCATGACATCTTTAAAACAGAATCATAAAATGAGGGTTAGGGGTGGTCCAAGTAAAATAATAATGCAATTAAATTTTGATTTGTGATTTCCAGAACATACTTCTCAAATAATTTGTTGTCTGATTATCAGGAATTTTTTAAAAATGTTATTGTATATCCCCAATCATTATATAATTTTGAATAATAATGAAACCTTTTTACCAAAGCTACGTCTTATTGAAGTTATGAAAAGTTTGCAGGCACTCAGAAAGGTAAATCTTGAATTGGTTATTTGGATAGCCGCGTTAGTGATACTGGCATTTACTACACCAACCGAACATCATTTAACGCTTTGTCCTTTAAGCAATTTAGGTTTTAAATATTGCCCCGGATGTGGATTGGGACGTTCTATTTCATACCTGTTCAGGGGCGATCTGAAGGCATCATTTCAAATGCACCCATTGGGAATTTTTGCACTGGGCGTAATTGGTTTTCGCATTATTCAAATCATAAACAAACAATATATTCACAAACCAACACTCAAATAAAATGGACGAAAAGTATTTTTACTCCTTTAGCGGCATGGAAGCAGAAGAATTCATGCTACTTAAACAGGCAACCAAAGACATGAACGAAGATCAATTCAAACATTTCGTCATGGTTTATCAATCACGCAGAAAAGATCCTCAAACAATCCTGTTGGTCACTTTGGTCGGTTTCCTGGGCTTCTCAGGAATTCAACGATTCATGACAGATCAGGTTGGAATGGGCGTCCTCTATTTCTTTACAGCAGGTCTGTGTTTCATTGGAACCATTGTTGATCTTATCAATTATAAAAAATTAACCCTGGAGTATAACCAGAAGATGATGTACGAGTCAATGCAGTTTTCGAAAATGATGAACAGTTAATGACCTTAAAAGGATTAACGGTTTTAATGTTGTCGGTTCTGGTTTTTTGCACTGTTACAGATGTAAGAGGGCAGAACCGTCGCAAAGCCGAAAGAATGTTTTCGGAGGCTAAGAATGCGTACGAGTTGTCGGATGATTCAAAAGCCCTCGATTTATTAAATAAATGCCTTCAAACTGACAGCACCTATGCAGACGCCTGGGTGCTTTCAGGCGATATCAATGCCGATTCCGATAATAACGAAGCGGCTATTTATAGTTACAGGAAAGCCATTTTCTGTAATCCTTCCTATATCACTGTATTTGTTTATTTGGCTCATAATGAGTTGAAGGCAGGTCACTACAATGAAGCAAAAACAGATGCCAATAAATTCCTTTCGTCCACATTAGCAGATCCCTATGCAAATTCTGGTACTATTCCCAACCAATCATATATCATCAAGGCCCATCTGATTGTACAAAAGGCTGATATCGCTCTCAATTTCATGGCCCATCCCCTACCTGTTGTTTTACACAATATTGATAATGGGATCAACACGCCCTCCGATGAGTACATCAACACAATAACTGCTGATGAATCAACACTGATCTTTACCCGGAAATCGTACTCTGGAAAATTAACGCGTCCTGTTGAAGAACTATTCATCGCGCAAAAAGATTCTCTCAAATGGAAAGTTACCCCATTAAAGTTCGACTCCTCAGAAGATGTAAATACAGGGGCTTTGTGCATAACACCTGATGGCAATACAGTCTTTTACACCTTGTGTGGGTCCAAAGATGCTTATGGCAGTTGTGATTTGTATATATCACAACGGCATAATCAGGAATGGAGTAAACCCAGCAACCTGGGTCCTGCCATTAATACCGGCGCCTGGGAAACTCAACCCTGTATTTCTGCAGATGGCAAATTGATCTATTTTGTTAGCAACAGGGCTGGTGGAATCGGTAAAGCAGATATATGGGTGAGTAAAAAAGACAAAAACGATGAATGGGGACTTCCACAAAATCTGGGAGAACCTGTCAATACACCCGATGATGAAATGTCGCCATTCATTCATCCGGACGGGAATACACTCTATTTTTCCTCAAAGGGTCATCCCGGAATGGGGGGCAGTGATTTATTCCTCAGCAGGAAAAATGCCGACGGCAAATGGCAGGAGCCGGTTAACCTGGGTTACCCCATCAATACTTATGCAGATGAGATCAGTCTGTTGGTTAATCCGGCAGGTGACAAGGCTTATATTTCCACGACTCAGAAAGGTGGGTTTGGAGGATTTGATATTTACTATTTCACGCTTCCTGAGGCATTAAGGCCATCTCCGGTTACGTATGTTCGGGGAATTGTCACGGATGCCGATAACGGTATACCATTGGTTGCTAACTTTGAACTCATCAATCTGGCAACCAGTCAAACAGAAATCAAAGAGACTTCATCATCGGATAACGGGAGTTTTCTGGTCTGTCTGAAACCGGGTGAAGACTATGGGTTAAATGTTTCTAAACCGGGATATCTTTTTTATTCACAACACTTTGCGCTCACAGAGATCAAAGAGGCCGGTAATCCGTTTATACTGAATATTAAATTGCAGAAGATTAAAACAGGAAGTACTACGATCCTGAACAATATATTTTTTGATACCGACAGCTATGCTTTGTTAGATAAATCAAAGTCAGAACTCGAAAGACTGGTTAATTTCCTGAAGTTGAATCCGGGTATAAGAATTAAAATCAGTGGTCATACGGATAACCATGGTGATGAAAAGTCAAATCAGATCCTTTCTGAAAACAGGGCAAAAGCGGTAGTGAATTATTTAATTAATGCTGGGATATCTTCGGATAGACTAAGTTATGTAGGATTTGGCGCTACCATTCCTATTGATACAAATACAACAGAAGTGGGTCGGGCCAATAACAGACGGACAGAATTTAAAATTGAATAACAGTAATGTCTCTAGTTGTCTTTTTTTAGAATAAATGCAAACGGCAATAACTCTTCGATTGTTGTAACCAAAATCGTTGAGAGGGTGAGGTTACTGCAATATACCGCTATATCAACACCCGATACCTGTGAGGCCTCATGAATGAGTTGACGACATCTTCCACAGGGTGTTGCTGGCTCCTGATCCGGAACATCCTGAAACCCGCCAACGATGGCAATGGCCTCTATGTCGAAGTCTCCATGTGAATTGGCACTCATTATGGCAGCAGGTTCGGCACATAGTGACAATCCATAAGATGCATTTTCCATATTGGTACCGATATATACCTTTCCTGATTTGGTCCTTACGGCAGCTCCCACGTAGAAATGAGAATATTTATTGTATGAATTTCCAGATACTTTCAGCGCTTCATTCAGCAATTCCTTTATATCTTTGGGTAAGTTATCCTGGTTTGTAATTATTTCGGACATAGTCGTTAAAATTGAAATTATTCAGTCAATACAACATTGGGTAGCAAAAGAGCGTTTCTGTAGCAAATACACATTCACTTACAAACGCAAATTTAAACTTTATATATTAGTTTTCATTGTTCTGCAAAAAACAATTCAACTTTGTTTTTTCACTGTTAAGCTTTCAATTTACCCACTCCAGCCATTTTACGTAAAAGCGCAAAACGGATAATTTTATTTTTGCATTGTTTATAAATATATTTTGATTAAGATGAAGATTCAATTTTATGTATTCATTGTTTTTCTGATTTTTTGTTTTACACGACTGACAGCAAAGAATATAGACCAAACACAACCGGTAACGAAACTAACAATCAGCGGCACAGTACGCGACAAGAGCAACGGTGAGGCGCTCATCGGCGCTACTATCTACATCAAAGAACTTAAAACAGGTGGGACAACAAACGCCTATGGATTTTATTCACTGAACGTGAAACCTGATCTCTACACGCTTGTATTTTCTTACATGGGATATCAATCACTCGAAAAGAAAATTGAATTAAAAAAGGGACAGACGATCAATATTGAATTAGAAAAGCAGGAAACGCTTTTAGATGAGGTTGTCATTACTGCCAATAAAGCCGCAGACAATATCCTCAAACCCGAGATGAGCGTCAATAAACTGAATGCGAAAACGATTCAGCGGATCCCGGCATTGATGGGGGAAGTGGATATCATCAAAGTCATCCAGTTATTACCCGGTGTAATTTCAACCAGCGAGGGTTCTTCAGGCTTTAGCGTCAGGGGTGGCAGTGCAGATCAGAATCAGATCATACTGGATGAGGCAACGGTTTACAATGCCTCACACCTGATGGGTTTTTTCTCAGTCTTTAACAACGACGCCATCAAAGATGTCACCCTTTACAAAGGAGATATCCCGGCAGCATATGGCGGGAGACTCTCGTCAGTACTCGATGTCAGGATGAAAGACGGAAACACCAAGAAATTCTCTGGTGAAGGGGGTGTCGGTCTATTATCGAGCCGCCTGACACTAGAGGGTCCGATAGGGAAAGGAAATGATTCCTACATCATCTCCGGACGCCGGACCTATGCAGACTTGTTTCTACCCTTGTCGAGCAATAAGGAGATCCATAACAACAAACTTTACTTCTACGACCTGAATGCAAAAATGAATACCACCCTGAATGAAAACAACCAGCTTTTCGTTTCCGGGTATGTAGGCCGCGATGTATTCAAGAACAAATTCGCATTGATGACCTTGGGAAACCAGACCTTTACAATAAGACTGAATCATTTGTTCAGCAAAAAACTATTTGCCAATTTCAGCCTCATCGGTTCACGCTATGATTATCAGTTAGGAACACCCGATGGGCAAACAGATTCGTTTAACTGGACCTCGCAACTGCAGGATTATTCTTTTAAAGCTGATTTCACCTGGTACCTAAATCCAGGGAACACCATTAAATTTGGAGCCATTTCAACCTATCACTATCTGGACCCGGGACAGGCTGAAGGCCAAGGCGCTCAAAGCGCTTTTTCAAAATTCGTCGTCCCGGTCAATAATGCTTTAGAACATGCATTCTATGTCAGCGATGAAGTGAAATTGGCAGATAAACTTATTTTGAAATATGGACTGAGAGTATCCATTTTCCAGAATATCGGTAAGGCAACCTTGTACAAGTACGATGCGGCACACGAGGTCGTTGATTCTGTGAAGTATGCTTCAGGGAAAATATTTAAGACACAGGGCGGTGTGGAACCTCGACTTGGCGTCACGTATAACATAACACCCACAACTGCCATTAAAGCAAGTTATTCGAGGACCATGCAATACATGCAGCTTGCCCAGAATTCTGCTGCCGGAACGCCTTTGGATATCTGGTTCCCGGCCAGTCCCAATATAAAGCCTCAGATTTGCGACCAGTATGCTCTTGGTTATTTTCATAATTTCCTGGATAACAGCATAGAGTTTTCGGTTGAAGGTTATTATAAAAATATGCAGAACACCATTGACTTTAAAGATCATGCTCAGCTCTTGCTCAATGCTCAACTCGAGGGTGAAGTCAGGGTGGGCAAGTCAACATCCTATGGCGCCGAAGTACTGATCCGTAAAAACGATGGCAGGTTGAATGGGTGGATCAGTTATACCTATTCATCTGCTATGAGGACCATTAAAGAAATCAATAATGGAAACGCATACCGGGCCCCTTACGATAAACCCAATAATTTTGCCATCGTCGTGAATTATGAGTTAAGCAAAAGAACCTATATAGCAGCCAACTGGATCTATGCCTCAGGCACACCAATGACAGTTCCGGCAGGGAGAGCGATGATAGGCAATGATCTGATTCCGGTCTATTCAGAACGAAACGGATACCGCATTCCCGATTACCACAGACTCGATCTCTCGTTTGCCATCAAGGGAAAGGAAAAGCCATTGAAGAAATGGAGTCATGAATGGGTATTTTCATTGTATAACGCTTACGGACAAAAGAATACATGGGCATTGAATTTTGTTCAGGATAATGCTGATCCCAATCACACCTATGCTGAGAAGACCTATTTATTCACTTATATCCCATCGATCACTTATAATTTCAAATTCTAAAAAATGAAGATTAAAAAAAATATATTCCCTTTGTTTCTTGCTTTAAGTGCGCTCTTATTACTGGTTCGTTGTACTGAAAAGATTAACATTAAACTGGCAAATAATCAACCTCGTCTGGTGGTGGAAGGCATGATCACCAATGAAGCAACGGTTAAGACGATCCGTCTGAGTACAACAACCGACTATTTCTATACCCAGGTTGCTCCGTCAGTTACTCAGGCAACAGTAAGTATCAATAATGGAACAACAACGACTACACTGATTGAAAATCCTGCAAATAGTGGCATTTATGTGACCCCGGCTATTTATATCGGGATCCCCGGTGTGAACTATACCCTGAACATTCAACTTAAGGATGCCATCAATGGTCAGCAAGTCTATTCGGCAAGTGAAACCATGCCAAAAGCATATTCACCCGATTCTATTCAACTCCTTTTTCATCCTGATTTTGGGAAAAAGGGATATTGGGAAACACAATTGTTTTTACAAGACCCTCCCGAGGTGAACTTTTATAGCTTCCGTGGATACAGAAACGACACCCTGGTTACCGACACATTAAGCAATGTAAGGACCAGTGATGATAAATTTTATAATGGCCGTTACATTAAAGGGATGACCACCCTTTTCTGGAACCAGGAATATAAATGGGAACAAATAAATATTGGAGACAAGGTCACGCTCCAGGTGGGTTCAATTACAAAAGATTATTATACTTTCCTGGAGCAACTCAGGGAGGAGATTCAGCCTAAAAATCCTTTATTCAGTGGGCCGTCTTCCAATGTATTCACCAATATAAGTAATGGGGCCTATGGATATTTTGCAGTCTGCGCGGTGAGTTATGTTTCGACTATTGTTAAGAAGTAAAGCATGGTCACCGAGCGAAGTCAAAGTGACCTAACTCAGATCACTTATTGTCGTTTCGACTTCGCTCAACGACCACAGCTATCATTCTTTACCCACTGCCGTTTGCGATAGCCCTGTTACGATAGATCCGGCCAAAGCCAGATAACCCCCAACGGTAACAACAACAGCCGGCAAAGCCACCGGAGAAGCCAATATTGAAGCTCCAACCAGTCCAACTACCACCCCGATAGTCCTCAACAAACGAAAGAACTTTGGAGTAGGAGCCACCACCCTCTGTGCAATGGTCAACTCAACCTCCGGAATATTACTTTTTTTCATAACTAAAAGTATTATAAAAGACAGTTTCAAATTGTTTCATTTTGGTCTCGAGCTGCTCAACTCTCTGGCTGATGAGCCCCAGGCCACCTTTAAATTCGCTCTTGATGAGCTGTGTAGTCGTTTTAACCTCGGCAATGTCCTTTTGCATTCTTCTGAAGTCAACGTGCATCAGGCGGACGAAATACACCACCAATGATAGCAGCACCGAAATCAGTATGCCAAAGAGCCAGGTTAAATCTGCGGAAGGATTCATGATATTATAGTTTTTAATTGTGATCGCCCAAGGTAGTTGGTCCAAGTTAGCTGGTGCAGATTTAAAATCTGCACCAGCGTAGTCGCACATTTTCACCGAGTCAGCTTAGAACGCGTCAACCACCAACATACTTCCACCCTTAAGCGGAGAATAATTAGCGACCCCGTTCAACTGATAAAACTCAACCCCAACACACTGAATTACAGTATCAGTATCTCCAGGAAGAATCCCCACAGGAAACGCAGCCACGAGTTCATCCGTCAAAGCAGTCCCAACGGGAGTATACTCTGAATAAATAAACGCGCTGGTCGTATTCAGCGGACTGGTCGTCTCATACCTACGGTTCAACTCCACGTAAGCATAATCAGAGATGATGCTGATATGGTTCTGGATGCGAAAATGCGTTGCTCCTTTAGGAACCAGCACCGGCTTGATTGTCAATGCCGTCAGCGATAGCGTGGCAGTAGCCCTGGTGATAGGATGCAGATACACAAACTGGTTATCCAGCAAGCTCGAAATATTCTGGAGCTTGTTGAAAACCAAAGTAGTCAGCAAAGGCTGATTAGAGGTGAAGGAAATAGCCCGTTTGCCACGGATTCCTTCATAATCCCTGCGATTGATCTCTTTCACCACCTTCATCAGGCGAGAGGTGAAGAGTTTGTCAGTCTGCTCGGGAAGCAGATTTAAAAGACCACGACGGATTGCCTGCACGGCAAGACCAACTCCTCCAAACTCACTCGTTAGAAATTATAGGGGTACGATAAAATAAAAATAGCTACCAGATACGGACACCAAAAATGACAACATAGGGTCTAAATTGACGCAGAACCTTCAAACATATCCAATATTTTCAATACTTCACATCAGAATGAATTTCTTTCTTGTAATCTTCATATTTTTTATCAATTTTTAATATATGATCGACCCACCAATTACCTATAAAATTAATTACCTCTTTTATTTCAGGTGGATTAATCCCTAATAAATTAGCATTATACATCGCAACTTTATAAATATAGTCTATATGAAGTCTTCTATGTTCGGTTAATTCAGGATAAGAGAATTTTTGCATGTATTCTTCTTCTTTTTTAAAGTGAACCAAACTATAATTTGTCATTTTTGATAGAATCATTGCAAACTCTTTACGATTTCTTTTTGATTCAGCGTATTCAATCAAATCGTTGTAAATATTAACCAGGCTTTTATGCACAATGTCAATGTCTGTATTACCAATTGATAATTCATCGGTCCAAATTAATTTTTCCAGGTTTTCCATAATTTAAAATTTAGTTCTATTAAATTATACTTTTGTCAACAGCCATGGCGTATTTAATCAGGTGATGCTCTTCTTCATCACTGGGAATAATATTTTTACTGATTATTTTTTATTCCGGTTCAGTATTATACGGGATGGTAAAATAGAATGTAGAGCCTTTTCCTTCTTCACTCTCCACCCAAATTGTTCCGCCCAGCATTTTCACATAAGCTTTAGAAATGGCTAATCCCAATCCTGCTCCCTGAACAACTCTTTTATTTGTTAAGTCAACCTGTACAAAACGGTCAAATATGGCTTTCTTTTGGTCCTGTGAAATGCCAATGCCAGTGTCTTTCACAAAAAATACTAGTTCAGCAGGACTAGCCGCTTTTAAGCTGTAACCAAATTCAATAGTGCCTTTATCGCTGTATTTAATGGCATTTTTGACAAGGTTAGTAAGAATTGCATAGAGTTTTTCACGATCTGTTCGAATGACGGTTTCTTCGGGAGGCAAACTGTTTTGAATGAAAATTTGCATTCCTTTTCTTTCAACCTCGGGTTTGAAGAAGGTGCAAATGTCTTTGATTTGATCATTTACATTCGTCTCTGAAATATAAATTTCCATTTGCCCCGATTCAACTTTTGAGATATCTATAAGGTCGTTGATGATATTGAGCATGTGTAAACCACTTTTTTCGATGATGTTTATATACTCTTGCCTCTCTTCAACTGTAAGTTCTTTTTCTTTCAGTAAGTCGGCAAAGCCCAGAATGCCGTTCATGGGTGTTCTAATTTCATGACTCATATTGGCCAGAAAAGCAGATTTCAACTTGTCACTTTCTTCTGCTTTGTTTTTTGCAATGATTAATTCTTGCTCTGCCTGTTTAAGATCGGTGATATCCCGCACGATACATATCCCATTCCCATTCTCCAGAACTGCTAATGATAACTCCTGCGGAAATGTAGTTCCGTCTTTTTTCTTACCCAAGAACCTGCCCTGGAAATGACCATTTAGTCTGATTTTCGGGACGAATTCCTTTTCAAATCTTTGCAATTCTTCGGTAAAATAATGAACACGCCATGACGATCCGATGAGTTCACTAGCATTATCATACCCATATATTGCGGCATAAGACTTGTTCATGTAAATATATTTCTGGTCCGCGTTGAGAAGAGCCATGCCATCTGTCGCTGCTTCCATGGCATCAGTTTGTTCTCTTAGCCTTTCCTCTGCCTGCTTGCTCTCGGTAATGTCCTCTCCTGAGCTAATTAATCCGGTTATATTTCCGTCTAAATCTTTAAGTAAGGTATTGTGCCATAGAATTGTTCTTATTTCTCCACTTTTTGTTTTAACTACGTTCTCATTGTTTACCACATTTTCGATATCTCCATTCATTAGCTTTTCGATAACACCCGATACTTCACTTATCATTTCATGTGGTAGACAGGTTTTGAACCAATTCTTTCCAATAAGCTCACCACGATTATAGCCGAGTAAATGGTGTCCACTATCATTCAGCAGAGTGATGTTGCCGAGAGTATCCATAGAAAGGATTATCTCAGCGACGACATTCAGGTATCTTTCGGCAGTTTTTTTGCTCTCTTCCAATGACTCTTCCAGACGCTTGCGCTCGGTGATATCTTGCAATATGCAGTGCATTTGCTTAAATTCGCCATCTAAATCATAACAAATCCTTCCTTCGAAAGCAATAAATAATCGATTGCCATTTTTATGAACCATCTCAAATTCACTATGAATCTTGCCTTCCGATTTGAAAATTGGGAATCGCTTGAGGAAGCCATCTTGATATGCCGGAGAGAGAAAGTCACCAAACCACTTTCCAATTACTTCCAGACGAGTATAGCCTAGAGTATCTAACCACTGCTGATTTACTTCAATAAAATTGCCTTCAATATCAAGCGACTGATAACCAAGCGGAGCTTTATTAAACAATAATTGGAATCGCTGTTCACTTTCCAGTAGTGCCGCTGTTGCTTTCTTCTGTTCAGCAATTTGCATTTTCAGTTGCAAATTATTGTAGGTCTTTTCAGAAAGTTCACTAGCAAACGCAAACAACATTTTTGCCACATTATTAAACTGCTCAAGCGACATAATGGATACTTCGTTCAATGCCTTCCTGAAATCATCTCTGTCAGCCCCTATTTCATCTGCATATTCTACCATACGCTGTTCATCCAAAGCTTCATTCCGCACCTGCCCTATCAGCCAGTTGGCTATATGTTTGCCACCAACAGTAATACTGGCACCTGCATCCCATAACCCTCCGCTCAGGCACGGCCAAATAATAGCCCCCGAAGGATTATATCGACCAATTATTGCATCGGAATGATAACAGTTTGCACGTCCTTTTTCGGTTTTACGAATGATGTCATTACATAATCGGCAGAAATTACTGGGCCTGGTAATCGGAGTACCGTCCGGATGTGTTATGATAGAAGCTACACCAGAAGCATCAGAAAACAAATCCTGTAATCGTTGAATGTCCTCAAGGTTGAAGACATCGCTAAACTGAATGTCGTTTACATTATCAGAAGTTGAATTTTTAATGTCTGGTTCAATATTCATTTTCTTATTTATTGAAATGCGTTTTTATTAATTGCTTAATGCAAGTCGCAATTGCAAATATATTGACAAATAATCATCCGGGATATAGCGAACCTTTAAACTTTTTTTAAAAATCTAATGGCCCCTCTTGTTATCTGCTTTTTCTATTTTCGAAAAAGAGTAGAAAATAGTATCCCTTTAAATTCTTAAATAACATTATAATTATGAATACGGTGAAGTTATAACATTTATTTTAATAAAAGCAAGTCAAACCACGACATATTGTATGCTCCCTTTTTTGGATAAAATGCATATTTTTTTTCATATAAGTATTTTCTTCGGTTTGAAATTGAAAAATGGGCGGAAAAAATGGAGGTTTTTAGGAGAGGGGATGAAATTGTCTCCCAATGGCCCCCAATGGCCCCCAAATAAAGGGATAAATATTTGATTATGTGTTTTTTATTGACTATCTTGTGGTTGTATTAATCATTAAATATCACATAAAATGGCTGAGTTAAAAGGTCCGTTACAGTTTATCGGGAACATCAGGGTGTATTACAACAAGACTCTCAAGAAGTATATCGTTTCGACCAAGGGTGGGTTGGATAAGGAGTTGATCAAGAAGAGTCCGGTTTATGCCAGGCAGAGGGAGAACATGTCGGAGTTTGGGGCTTGCTCTTTCTGGTCGGCGCTACTCTGGCAGATCTTGAGCTCGATCGATCACCTGTCGCAAGGTTATGTCTTCTCAGGGTTCATGAAGCTGGCCAAGGCGATCCAGAAGCATGATGACCTGCACTTTCGGGGGATGCGGTCTATAGAGTCGAGCAAGGATGCGCTTTTGCTGACTACTTTGAACTTCAACAAGGTTCATCCTTTTGAACAGGTGTTGTCGCAACAGTTTGATACTTCGTTTTCTTCGGACCGGAAGACGGTTATGATCTCTATGCCTGGGTTCAGACCCTATACACGGATCTCATGGCCTTCGCGGTTTAAGTTTTACAGGTTTGCTATGGTGATTGCTCAGTTGCCAGACTTTGTGTGGGACGATAAGGAGAAGTGTTATAAGCCTGTTGTGGCTGGGCTGGAGGATAGTTCGGTTTGTGTTTACACGGAGTGGCGTGAGCAGAGTACGGATGAGGTGGATATTGTTATTTCGGCTTCTTTTGACCAGCCGGCATTGCAGAATAAGGGGACTATGGTTATTGTGGCGTTGGGGATTGAGGTTTCGCCGGGATTGGGGGAAGTGTTTAAAGGGGAGATTGTGGGTGTGGGGAGTAGGAAGATCGTGGATTGTTTTGGATAAGGGGTGGTTTATCGCTGGTGCAGATTACAAATCTTCACCAGCGAGATCAAGCATAAATCACTTCGACTTCGCTCAGTGACCGTGCTTTTTAGTCATCCCCATATATTTTTAAAACACAGATAGGCTATTTTGCTTTGCTGATGATGATCAGCTTAACACCATGGGGTGCAACTTCAGCAGTGAATGCGTCTGTAAACTGGCCCAGATCTTTCTGCCTCCATGCATCATGAACTAGCTGTTTGCCTTTCAGACCCAATACACTCCATTCTGCTTTTATAGTAGCAGGCTCGGTATTGCGGTTAAACAGCCCAACAGCCTTTGAGCCATCTTCCATGTCCTTTTCCCAGATTTCGAGCCCAGCTTCTTTATAGACGCGTCCGGCTTGTTTTCCTAAAGCGTCTTGGTTGATACCAATCACTTCATCATTGGTCAACAGGTTCTTGGTGAAATCATCCATACGTGTCATGTCGCAACCAATCAGCAGTGGTGCATCAAGCAATGACCACAATGAGATGTGGGTGTACTGCTCATCAGCATTCAGTCGTGATGGATGCAGCTGAGGGCCCCAACCAACCAGACCGACAACTAACATATCGGGATCATTCCAATGTCCCGGACCTGCATACTGCTCCTGCCCTGCCTGGTTAAATCCAATCTTAGACATGCTGTTCCAGGAGTCGTTGATGTCGCCGGTAGTTCTCCAGCTATTGCCACCAATCTTTTCGCCCCATTTCCAAACTTCACCATCGCCATATTGGCAGAGACTGTAAAGGATATCGCGTTTGACATTATCCAACGCCTTACGCATCAGGATATATGGTTTTTGAAACTCATCAAGCGTCCTCCCTTTGGCAATCTTGCCGTAGGAACACCAGTCATATTTGATGTAATCGAAGCCCCAGTCAGCCCAACGTTGTGCATCCTGAAACTCGAATTGGTATGAGGCAGTATAGCCACCGCATGTGGTAGGACCAGGTGAAGAATAGATCCCTGCTTTCATCCCTTTAGAATGAATATAATCGGTAAGTCCCTTCATGTCAGGAAATTTCTTATTGGTATTGATCATACCGTTAGCATCACGCAGATCACCCTTGAGTATCGGATCTGTAGAACCCGGTTTGATCTCCCAGCAATCATCGGTATTTATATAGGTCCAGCCATGGTTGATCAATCCTGAACTAACCATTGCATCTGCAGCTGCCTTTACTTTGTCCTGATCTACGGCGCTGGCAAAACAATTCCAGCTGTTCCATCCCAGCTGAGGAGTAAGAGCTATTTTGTCTCCGCCTACAATTTTCAATTGTCTTGTAGCGGTTCCAAGTGAGTTCTTTGCTTTAAGGGTGACAACAGTCTCGCCTTTGGTCAGCAAGGTTCCGGTTATGATTCCTGTCTGTGGATCAAGTTTTAATCCTTTTGGAAGATTGGTTGCTGAAAAGGTCATAGGCCGTGTTCCGGTAGCAGCAATCAGGAACAGGAAGGGATTACCCGGACGTGCTCCATAAACCTTAGCTCCGTTAATACGAGGTTTAGGTGATTCTGCAGGTGTCAGGATATAGGGTTCGACAGGAGGAGCTCCAAGCGCTATAGGTTTGTCTCCCTTGTACACGAAATATGCATTGACCCAGTCGGCATTGTCATAATCTATTCCATCTCCGGCATCTTCAATAATCAAATTGAGTTTTTTAACCCCGGTGAGGTTGACATCAATCGTTGTGGTTGCAGTACCTGATTTCATTAACGGGCTTCTGTAGATTTCTTTTTTATCGGCCACAAGCACAAATTTAACACTGCCTCTTCCGGGACCAACTTCATCGTCAATACCGGCCTGAGCATGAAAACTTAGGGCACTGCCTTTCAGATCCATTTCAATCAATCCTGTGGCATGCGTGCCCAATCCGGTTTTATAGACCACACCACTTATCGTTAATGGTTTTCGATCCACAGATCTGTTTCGTTGTGGTGAGCCATATTCCTGATTGACTTTGCTCAGGTCTATCTGATTAAGCCACAGTGTATCAGCCTTCTGTGCTTTAGTTGTACCAATGGTCATTAAAGCCATCAGTGCCAATGTACATCCAAATCGTAAAGAGGAAAATTTTGACATCATTTTAAAGATTGAGGTGAATTTATGAAAGTCAAAGGTCAAAAGAGATTTTCAGAAAAGCAAGCAATGCTATATTTATTTGTTTTCGATCTTTATTAAAGTAGTTTAGAAGATGAGACTTGGCTGTTGCAGATTTGTAATCTGCAACTTAGGTAAAATGCTTACACTGTAACAGATTGCAAATCTGTTACAGCCGGTTGAATGAAAAAATAGGATTCTTCTTAAATTAGCTACAAGTTTGCTTCAGTATTATTGTTTTACTTTGCATAAATAATCATCCTGGCTTTAGGAATATTTTTAAAATGAAGATATTAATCATAGAAGACGAAAAGGTGATCCGCGAGAGCATCGTCACTTACATGACCGATGAACGCTATTTATGTGAAATAGCTGTGGACTATCCATCTGCACTGGAGAAGATTGAAATGTATGATTATGATTGTATTCTGCTGGATATCACTTTGCCCGGAGGGAATGGACTTTCTTTGTTAAAAGAATTAAAAAGCATGAACAGGTTGGATGGTGTACTAATTATTTCGGCAAGGAATGCTATCGATGATCGCGTTGAGGGTTTGAACCTTGGGGCTGATGATTATCTGACTAAACCATTTCACCTTTCCGAATTAAGCGCCAGGGTAGCTGCCATCATCCGGCGCAAGCAGTTTGAAGGCAATAATGAAATCCAGTTTAATGAGATCACAATTGATACCTTTGCAAAAACAGTAGCCATCCATAAAACCCCACTTGAACTCACCCGCAGGGAGTTTGACCTGATTCTCTTTTTCGTTACCAACAAGAACAGGGTCATTTCAAAGAACGCCATTGCTGAACATCTTTGGGGGGATGAAATGGACTCCATCGATAATTTTGATTTCATCTATACGCACATCAAGAACCTGAGGAAGAAGTTAACGGATGCAGGTTGTGTGGATTATATTCATTCTATTTATGGTATGGGGTATAAATTCTCAAATCAATAAAAGCGTTTACACATCTTACATCAAAATACTTAATGAAACTTCTAGCAAAATATAACCGCATCTACCTGACCGCTTCAATTATTGTCTTCCTGATTATCGGGATTGGCTATTATTTTGTGATCAGCTTGGTCTTGATCGAACAATTGAATCATTCTCTTAAAGACAAGCTGAACGAGATCAAGACTTATGCCCTGCTACACAATGATTTATTGCCAAAGATAAATACCAAACATCAGACCATTGAATATAATCCAACGTCCAACGCTCCGGCAAAATACAGATTCAGCAATATCCCTCAATATGTAAATGAAGAACATGAGGTCATTCAGTTCAGGCAATTAAGATCAATCATCACCGTAAAAGGACAAAACTATGAAGTGCTTATTCGTGAACCGCAGACTGAAACCGACGATTTAATCCAACTGATATCCGTCATCACCTGCATCATAGCCGTATTCTTTGTCCTTTTGCTCTTTGTCATCAATCGTTTACTCCTTCAAAATATATGGAAGCCATTTCAACATACCTTATCTCAGCTACAACGCTTTAATCTTTCGAATCAAAACGAGATCACAGTTAAACCAACTGACATCACTGAATTTGAATCGCTCAACAAAGCTGTGGTGGCAATGTCGGGGAAGGTGAACCAGGAATATCACTCGTTGAAAAACTTCACAGAGAATGCCTCTCATGAAATGCAGACCCCATTGGCTATTTTAAATGCCAAACTGGATTTGTTGATTCAAAATGAAAATATCTCAGAAAAGGAAATCGGGCAATTGCAGGAGATGTATGAAGCTTTAACCAGGTTAACCCGATTAAATAAGTCATTGCTCTTGCTGACTAAAATTGAGAACAGACAGTTCGCTGAAACAGAATCCATTCGTCTCGACCAGATTATTGAAGAAAAAATTGTCCAGTTTGCTGATCTTATCAAGGCCAGAAATTTAACGATCGAGACCGACATTCAACCAACAGGGCTAAAAATGAATCCTCATCTGGCTGAAATTGTGATCAACAATTTAATGAGTAACGCCATTCATCACAATATTGAGAATGGAACCATAACGATCAGTCTGGAGCAACAGGAACTCATGATATCGAATACCGGATCAATTCATACAGTTGACCCTGAAAAGGTTTTTGAACGATTCCAAAAGAGTGGGAAATCAGAAGGTTTAGGCCTTGGTCTGGCAATTGTAAAACAAATCTGTGATAGGTATAATTTCATGATCCGTTACTCACAAATGGCTGATCTTCATATTATCCGCTTAATATTTTAGCTTCAGTTTTTCTCCAACTTCAATTTGTTTCTTTGTATAAATTTATATCAACAATCAATGAATCGGAAATCTACTTATCTAGTCATCCTTATACTACTCTGTACATTAACAACTTTTGGACAGAATACTGTTCTACCTAAAGTCAAATCAGGTATTACCCTTAATGGAAAAATCTTAGAAAAGGGCACTAATAAACCTGTCGAGTTTGTAACAGTTAAACTGATAATCAAAAAAGACAGCACATTTATAGCCGGCTGTATTACTGACGCCAATGGCAGCTTTAGTCTTAAAAATATTGCAGTCAACGACTATTATATTGAATATAGCTCGATCGGTTTTAAACCATCCAGATCGCAATCTTTTAATGTGACAACCACAAAAGGAAATCTAAATATTGGTTCATTGGAACTCTCTACAGAAAGCAGGTTATTGAATGAGGTTGTCGTTACTGGAGAGCGGAAAATGTTTAATAACTCTATCGACCGAAAGGTCTTCAACATCGAAAGAGACATGCTCAGCCAGTCAGGCGCTGTTACAGATCTGCTTAAAAATATTCCTTCGGTTGATGTTGGGATTGATGGAAATGTAAGTCTCCGTGGTTCTGAAAATGTAATGATCCTGATCAATGGCAAGACCTCGATGCTGACTATGGCTAACAGGGCCGACATCCTCTCTCTGCTCCCCGCCAACACGGTAGATAAGATTGAAGTAATCACCAATCCATCGGCTAAGTACAAACCAGATGGCACTTCGGGAATCATCAATATCGTATTAAAGAAAAATACCAGTTCGGGATTGAATGGAAGTATCGTTGCCAATGGTGGGAACCGCAGCAGATACAACAGCAACATCACGATGAATTATAATCCCGGGAAACTGAATCTGTTTGGAAGCTTTGGCTACAGGCAGGACGACCGGCCCAGATATGGAACTGATGATCGTAAAAATACAGATAGCCAAGGTGTGGTCACTTACCAGAATCTGCGTAGTGAGGAATCGGGAAGACCCCTTTCTCAGGTTTCTAATTTTGGAATGACCTATGATTTTGACAAATACAATCAGATCGGGATTTCAGGCAACACCTTTAAACGGACCATGGTCAGGAACAGCTTTACCGACTATGTCAACATGAATGCAGCAAAAACAGTAACGAGCCAGTACCGAAGAAATGGAATGACGGATGGTCCTGAAAGTGAATTGGGGTTAAATGCCACCTTCGTGCATAAATTCAAGAAAGAGGATCATGAAATTCAGTTCGATTATGAGTTTCAACATTCACCAGAGCAAGAAAATAATTTCTATAATAACCAGTATATCAACCCTGTAAAAACCACAACCTACGACAATGCCTTCATTCACAATAAAACCAATGAACACCTGTTGTCGATAGAGTACAAAAACCCTCTCCGCGAGGATATGATGCTTGAACTGGGATACAAAGGGGACTTCTCGACCGGTGATTTTAACTATGAAATTGATTCCTTGCCCACAGGTAGTGTGCCTTCTACTGGAATCTGGCGTAAAGACTTCACAAAATCCAACGACTTCCAGTTCACCCAGAATATCAATGCCATCTATGGAACATTCGGTCAGACCATCGACAAGTTCAGTTATCTGGCAGGGCTTCGCATCGAACATTCTCAGGTAGAATCAAGATTGATAACCCTCGACAGCATCATCCCCAACAAATACTTCAATATTTACCCATCATTGCACTTAGCTGAAAAGGTGGGTGAAAAAGGCGAGATCCAATTGAACTATAGTCGCCGGGTAAACCGTCCGGAGAGTGATGACCTGAATCCATTCCCTGAATACACCGACCCACAGAACCTCCGTGCCGGTAATCCAAAACTGAAACCCGAATTTATCCACTCTATTGAATTGGGCTACCAGTTTAGGGTTGGTTCTACAACCATTATCCCGACACTGTTTTATCACAATAAATACAATGGATTCACGCAGATTATCGTACCCTTGAATAATGGCGTGTATCTGTCAACCCGGACCAATCTTTCGCGTAACCAGTCTACAGGTCTTGAACTGGTCAGCACGTTTGTGATCCATAAAATCATTTCAGGGAACCTGAGTTCCAACCTGTATTATGATCAGATTGATGCCAGTAACCTGGGCTATAGCAGCAATAAATCAAACATCACCTGGAATGCCAAGTTAAGCGCTACAGTTTCAATCACCAAGTCGACCATGATGCAGATCAGCGCTTCATACCGCGCCCCACAACTCACACCTCAGGGAACAATGCTGGCCCGTTACGGAATCAACATTGGCGCACGCCAGGACATCATGAAGAAAAAAGGCTCGATCATAGCGACTATATCAGATCCATTTAACACGATGACTGAATCTTCTACAATGGAAACGCCCTTCTTATCAAAGACAACAGTCCGTAAACGCGATGCCCGTGTGTTCTATCTTGGCTTTGTCTACCATTTCGGTGCATCTAAAAAGGTTAAAGAGGAAGCGCTGCAATTTGATAACCAGATCTAAAAAAACAACATTATTATGCTTTGTTTATCGTCATGTTATTTCATTCCCTGGCCGGGACTATGATAAGTCATTTTCCATGGCTGCGCTGTATTCCCCTAGTCGGGCAGCGCTGCTACATTTTGCACGATGATACAACGCCTGTTGTGCAGCCAGTTTATTGTCATCCAAGCCCTTCCAGATCTCAAGTGCCGGTTGCTGTATGGCGCGCGAGAAAGAAAAAGTCAAAGCCCATGGCAATCTGGTCTTATACTTCAGATTCATGGCATTCAGTCTGGCCGCAGCCAAATCGTAAGGCTGTCCGCCCGAAAGGAAAGCAATCCCCGGAACTGCAGCCGGAACGGTCCTTAGAAAACAGTTCACTGTTGCATCGGCCACTTCATTGATATTCTCTTGTTTCAGACAATTAATCCCGGGCAAGATCATGTTGGGTTTCAGAATCATATATTCCAAAGCTACACCCTGCTCTAGGAGCTGATTAAAGACTTCGCGCAAAACATCCTGGGTCACATCCAGACAACGTTGCAGGGTATGTTCACCATCCATGAGCACTTCGGGTTCAACAACCGGCACCAGACCAGCTTGCTGACACAAGGCAGCGTAGCGGGCCAGGGTGTTCGCATTGGCCCTGATACAACCCACAGAAGGCATATTTTCTCCGATGGTGATAACAGCCCTCCACTTGGCAAAACGGGCTCCCATCTGCACATATTCAGCCAAACGGGCCTGTAATCCATCCAGACCCTCAGTGATTTTTTCATTCGGGTGGCCTGCCAACTCTTTTGCGCCCATATCTACTTTGATACCCGGAACGATACCTGAATCCTTTAGCAAAGTGAGGAATGTTTTCCCATTTGATGCAGACTGACGGATCGTTTCATCATAAAGAATGGCTCCACTGATGAATTCATTCAGGCCCGGGGTCATCAGAATCAGTTCACGGTAACGGCGACGATTTTCCTCGGTCTGAGGAATTCCATGTTGCACAAAACGCTTATTACAGGTTGGATTGCTTTCATCCATAGCCAGTAGTCCTTTACCTTCTGCCAACATAGCAGTTAGCGTATTTTTAAGTTCTGTTGTATTCATTTTTCAGGTTTTTAATATGTCGATTTATTTTTTAAATTTCTCATTTTCAAGGACTGCAATTTTTTGAAGCCGCCTATTGAAACGCTCAACTCCCTTGAACTGTGCATTCAGAAATGTCTGAACCAGTTCCCAGGCAAGCGCAAAACCGATTACCCGGCTTCCAAGGCACATCACATTCATGTCGTCATCTTCCACACCCTGATGCGCAGAAAAGGTATCAGAAATCAAAGCAGCACGCACACCCTGAATCTTATTGGCTACAATGCCTGCCCCTACTCCACTTCCGCAAATAGCTAACCCTTTAGAGACTTCACCATTTGCCACAGCCTTTGACAGTGGACCTACAAAATCAGGAAAGTCATCCTCATTATCCAGCTCATGTGCACCAAAATCAATTACTTCATAACCGGCAGCCTTTAATGCCGGGATCAGTGATTCCTTTAATGCAAAACCACCATGATCTGCGGCAATACCAACGGGTTTCAATGGATCCATTTAAAGTGTTTTAAAAAAAAATCAATGCAAGACATCGGGTGACTGTAACTTCAGTTTATCCTTGTTCAATGATTTGGCTGCAGCCTCATCGACCATCCAGATCAAAGCGCCGTTTAAGGGTGCAATCAGTTGTGCTGGATAAGTTGAAATATCCCAGGGACCTTCAAGTATAGTTTTTAAAACCGGTGCTTTTTCTGCACCCTCAACCAGAAATACCGTGAGAAGGGAACGTTCAAACAGTGGATTTGTTAAGGTGATCCGGTCAAATTCCTGGTTAGAGACCGACACTTCACAAACCCATTTCGTTCTTTCATTCAGTACGGGAGTACCGGGGAACAGAGAGGCTGTATGACCATCATTTCCAATGCCCAGGAATACAAAATCAAAACAGAAATCCAGATCCTGAAAAAATTCATGCAATATCAATTCATATTTTTCAGCCGTGATCTTGGGTGTAGCCTCACAAATGATCGGATGGATGTGGTATGCCGGGATAGGGACATGACTTAACAGTATTTTATGGGCCATCAATGCATTATGACGAATATCCTCTTTGGGTACACAACGTTCGTCACCCCAGAAAACAAATGTTTTGTCCCATGGAACCTGATCACACCATGGTTTTTGAGCAAGTAGTTCATACGTTCTTGCAGGCGTGGTGCCTCCGGAAAGCGCAACACTAAACCGATCATTTATAATGACAGCAGACTGAGCCTGTTCGACAAATAAGTTCGCCGCTGTAATACTCAAAGCTTCCGGATCTTTATAAATATTGACTTTCATTGTACTTGATTTCAAATTACAACAATGGATTCATCTTCCGGCATTAACCAACAGTGTCCTTTTTGTACCAATAGCTTACAGATACTTGCAGGGCCCCATGTGCCGGCTGCATAGTTTGGGAAATCAACCGGCGCTTTTTGAGACCATGCTTCAAGCACGGGCATCAGTAATTTCCAGGCTGCTTCTACCTGATCTTCACGCATGAATTGCGTTCCATCATTCTTCATAACATCGCCCAACAACGTTTCATAGGCATCGGGTAAAGCCCCTGAATAAAAATCATGATAATTAAACTTCAGTTCTACCGGTTTCAGCAGGATTTTAGGACCGGGTTGCTTTGCCTGAATACGAAGTGCTATGGCTTCATTGGGTTGGATGGTGATGACAATACGCGATGATTGCCAGTCGCGGGCAACCTCAGCAGGAAAAGAACGATGAGGGACTGCCTTGAACTGGATGATGATTTCGGATACCTGCCGGGGCATGCGTTTACCGGTCATCAGATAAAATGGGACATCCTGCCATCTCCAGTTATCGATAAATAATTTCATGGCAACAAAAGTCTCGGTTGAAGAATCGGGAGCAACCTTTTCTTCTTCACGGTAACCGCAAACTGCTTTGTCATCAATTTCGCCCTTGCCATATTGTCCGCGGACTACGTATTTGTCAACTTCCTCAATAGGAATGGGACGGATGGCATGGAGCAAGTCAACCTTCTTGTTTCTGATTTCGTCGGCGTTGAATGAAACCATGGGCTCCATGGCCACCAGACAAATCAACTGCATAAGGTGGTTCTGCATCATATCACGCAATGCGCCTGCCTTATCGTAATAGTTGCCCCGGTGCTCAACTCCAAGCTTCTCTGCCACTGTGATGGCAACATAGTCGACATAACGGCGGTTCCAGATAGGTTCGAAGAGGGAATTTGCAAAACGGAAAGCCAATATATTCTGCACAGTCTCTTTGCCTAGATAATGATCGATCCTGAAGATCTGAGATTCCTGAAATGTTTTTGAAAGGATCTGTTTCAAATGGATAGAGGATTCCAAATCTGATCCGATGGGTTTCTCGATCACAATCCTTGAATTTTCACGATCCGATGCAAGCCCGGCTTCACCCAGGTGCTGTGAAATTTCACCAAACATGACAGGTGGCGTAGCAAGATAAAAGATCAATTGTGGTTTTACTTTCCACTCTTTTTCAAGCCAATCACACCGTTCTTTCAAATCGATGTAGGTTTGTTGTGACTTGAAATCGCCCTTTAGATAATAGAAATATTTAGAAAACTCATCCCAAACGCCTTCTATGACAGGGGCCTTTCTGGAGAATTTATTCACACCTTCAAGTAGATACGCACGGAGCGATTCATTGGTTAAATCGTGATGACTGATCGAAACAAAAGAAAACTGAGAGGGCGTGACATTTTCCTGGGACAGATCAAACAGTGCCGGCACGAGTTTTCTCCATGCAAGGTCACCGGCTCCTCCGAAGATAGCAAAGACCGTTGGTTTAGGTTGATCATTCATTTGCTTAATGCTTTCGTGCTGATGAAAAAGTCTTTATTGTCAACAATATCAATGCCTGATTGTTTTTGAAAATCATTCTTCTTATAAACCAAAAAGGTTGTACTGTTTCATTAACAATAAATAAACAAATCGATTCTTAACAAACCCCCTAATAGTGTTGTTTTTAATGGTACTATCTAAAGTTTTCGAGCAAGAAGCTTATTCTATGATTATCAAGGAAATACAAAATAGAAACAACCATCCCACCACTTATCCTTTAATTTTCAAAAAAGAAGAAGCTGTTCTTACTCGACCGAATTTATTGTATCACTTTTAAAAACCAAAGATTATATATGCAATCACAGGGGCAAGTGGCAATATCGGAAAAATAATTGCGCTTGAATTATTGGCAAAAGGAAAAAGAGTAAGGGCTATAGGCCGCCATCCGGAACACCTTAAAGAAATCACAACCAAAGGGGGTTAAACACAAATTGGTGATTTACACGATAGTACGTTTATGCAAAGAGCATTTGCAAACTGTGACACTGTTTATTGTTTAATTCCTGGAAATTTTCAGGGAACTGATTACAGAAGAGATCAGGAAAAGATTACGAATAACTTTATTAATGCTGTTAAATTTAACAATGTACGTAATGTTGTATTACATAGCAGTCTAGGCGCTCATATGCGTAATGGTGCTGGATTGGTTGATGGTTTGGGCTATATGGAAGAACGGTTTTCAGAACTGAAGGGAATCAACGTATTGAGTCTGCGTTGTGGCTTTTTCATGGAAAATCTTTTGGGCCAGCTTGACATGATTAAACATACGGGTGTCATGGGGACTTCAGTAAAAGCAAGTATTGCATTCCCTATCGTCGCTACCAAAGGTATTGCAGAGTTAGCTACGAAAAGACTGCTCAATCTTGACTTAAAAGGCTATTCAATTCAATATGTATTGGGACCAAAGGATTTGACATGGACTCGAATCACTCAGATTATTGGCAATGCAATCGATCATCACGATTTGAGATATGTTGAATTTTCCTCTGAAGATGCTGAAAACGGCATGGTACAATCAGGAATGATGTCAAGGAATATTGCGCATCTTATCCAGGGGATGTCGGAAGCCTTTAACACTGGCAAGGCACTGACTGCTCATACCCGAACACCTGACAATACGACTCCAACTACGTTAGAAGAATTTGTCAAAACGTTTAAACTAAAGAAACGACTTGCTGATCTTCCCGCATAAATTTTAAAAGCGGTTATGTTTAACATAACTGCTTTTTTTTTGAATATAACCGTGTAGATACACAACAAAGGTTACAGAGTTAAAACTAAAACTTAACTTTGCTTAGAATTATTTATTCAAAAGGTTTATAAAATGCTTAATAACATACAATGAGCCAAACACTTTTACTTTATCAGATTGATGCATTTACCGATAAATTGTTTCACGGGAACCCTGCCGGAGTTTGTATTTTAAAATCGTGGCCCGCTGAGAAGGTAATGCAACAAATTGCCGAGGAAAACAATCTGCCTGAAACAGCTTTTATTCTTGAGAAAAAGGATGAGATTGAAATAAGATGGTTTACTCCAACTATGGAGGTTGACCTTTGTGGACATGCAACTTTAGCGAGTGCGCATGTCCTGTTTACTTATTATTCAACAGCTAGCAACCTGATTCGATTTTTTTCACCCCGCAGTGGGTATCTTGAAGTCGAACGCAATGGTGAATGGCTCACACTCAACTTTCCAAAAGACAATTATACCAAAATTGATGCTCCCGATGTGCTCATCAATGCATTTCAGATTAGTCCTCTTGAAGCATACAGAGGCAAAACAGATTTCCTTCTTATTTATCCATCCCAGAAAGTGATAGAAGAAATGAATCCCGACCTTGAAATGATTCATTCAGTTGGTGGTCGCGGTGTTATAGTGTCAGCTCCGGGCAAAGAGGTTGATTTTGTATCACGGTTCTTTGCACCTCAATCGGGTATTAATGAAGACCCGGTAACCGGTTCAGCCCATACAACACTTACTCCTTATTGGAGTAAGAAGACCGGAAAGAGCAAACTCACCGCATTGCAATTATCAAAAAGAAGAGGTGAATTGATTTGTGAATTAAAAGGGCAAAGAGTGTTGATTTCAGGCAAGGCAGTGACCTACATGATAGGTGAGATAGAAATTTAAGAATATATTTTCAGCAGTATGGTAAATAAAATTAAAGTTATTGGATTTGACGCTGATGACACATTGTGGGTGAATGAACCTCATTTCAGGAATGCCGAATATAAACTGGCCGATTTATTGAGGCCCATTGCACCTGATACCGATATCATCGATGAACTCTTCAAAACGGAAATGAAAAACCTGGAGCTCTATGGTTATGGGGCAAAAGCATTTACCCTCTCTCTTATCGAAACAGCTATTAAACTCTCAGGTGACCAGGTCTCTGCTTCGATCATAAATGAGATCATTGAAATGGGAAGGTCATTGATGAGCATCTCGATCGAGCTGATCGATAGTGTTGATATGGTGTTGCCTAAACTTCAACAACGGTATAAACTCATCGTTGCCACTAAAGGTGACTTACTGGATCAGGAACGGAAATTGATAAAATCAGGTCTTCTCCCCTACTTTGATCACATTGAAATCATGAGTGACAAAAAGGAAAGCGATTACAAGAAATTAATCGATCATCTTGGGATCCTTCCTGAGGAATTCATGATGGTAGGTAATTCATTAAAATCTGATATTCTGCCTGTTTTGAATATGGGTGGAGTGGGTGTACATATCCCTTTTCATACAACCTGGCAACATGAAACTCTGAAAGAAGCACCTGAAAACCATTATTTTGAGATCGAATTTATCAGACAACTTTTGGATATTCTACCATTAAAGTCTTAAAACTAAAAGAAGGATGGCCACAATGGCCATCCCTACATTCTGCTGGAAAACTATATATAGACTCCCCCATCTATCGATCATGAGATCAACAGTGAGGTGCGGGCTTTAACGGTAACGACCACCAGAACGTCCACCGCCTCTGAATACGATCGATGGACCAAAGTAACCACCATAATAGGGCGATCCATAAAAGCCGTTATAAGGATATCCAAAAGACAAACCACCCCAACCAGGATAGAAATTGCTATACCCGTAATTGTATTGTGAATTCCGGATTGCATTATTGATATGTGTCTGCTCCATATAATTGATGACACTGTCAGACACTCCTAGCTTTTGCAATTTGGATAACTGGTCAGCCTTCAGGGAATAAGCTGTATGTGACGACTTTATTTTAGCAATGATATTCTTTGAAGGAACATGATCTTTAGACATCTGAATGATATCTGTTACTTTAACTAATGGTTCACGGGGCTGATTGTAGACGACGCAACTCTGTAATAATATAATTACAAATGTTGCGAAAAGTAAACCAAGTTTTTGTTTAGAATTAATGAGCGTTTTCATTTTAAGTACCTCCATTTCAAAAATTAAGAAGTTAGTGTAATTTTTTTATGTATAGAGTGCTGCATGATCTGATATTATTTGCAACTTCATAAATGTTTTATTTCGGATTAAATATTTTTCATAATTAATGGTACTTTAACCTATATCAAGTCTAATTCAAATTATATGCCAAAGTAAATTTCAGTCTTAAATAAATTTAAATATTTAACATATTAACTGGATTACGAATAAGGTTGAATGAGAACTTTCTTTTACTGAGGTCGTGTCTCAATGGACAAGCTAAAAATTTAAAAATTTAATAAAACGTTTCTAAAACTTTTAATCTCTTTGATGGTTGGATAAACAGTTATCTTTAAAGAACAATACGATAATTTGAATGATTCTAAATCAATTAAAATATGAATAAAAAGAATTTTATACCTGATACCGTAGGGAAATCTGACTTTAAGCTTTCAAAGATTAAGACAGATTCTACTGGTTCATTTAAATCAAAAGAAGAATCTTTAACCCGACTCGGCAACAACATAGAAAAATTAACTGAATTACAGAATAAATTATATGCCGAATCCAAATATGGTGTAATCCTTCTCATTCAGGCCATGGATACAGCCGGAAAAGACGGGATCATAAAACATGTTATGTCGGGCTTCAATCCACAAGGTACAAGGGTTTTTAGTTTCAAACAACCTTCAATTGAAGAATTAAAGCATGATTATTTATGGAGAGCCAATATCCATTTACCTGAACGGGGACAAATAGGGATTTTTAACCGTTCTTATTATGAGGAGATGCTGATTGTCAGGGTTCACAGCCTGATTGAGCATCAAAACCTACCTGAAAAACTGATTACGGATGATATTTGGAAAGAACGTTTCCGGCAAGTCAATGATTACGAAAAATATCTTTCTGAAAACGGTTTTATCGTCATCAAGCTATTTCTCCATATTTCGAAAGATGAACAAAAACAAAGGTTACTTGCACGGATCGACGATAAAGCTAAAAACTGGAAGTTCTCCGAGGCTGATCTTACTGAGAGAAAATTTTGGGATAACTATATGGAATGTTATGAAAAGATGATAGAGAATACCAACACAAGTCATAATCCTTGGTTCGTTATCCCCTCAGATAAGAAATGGTTTGCCCGTTTAACAGTTTCCGAAATCATTGTCCAACAACTTGAAAAACTGGAGCTGGCTTATCCACAACTGAATGAAAGCCAAAAGCAATCGTTAGATCTATGCAAAAAAAGACTAATGGAAGAATAACATCCAGCTTTTTCGTTGTTAAATGATATTCACTTGCTATATTTGTATTAAATTAATTTCCTGAATCAAATGGAATTATTACAAAATAATTATGTCCGTATCATTGTCAGCACAATTGCTGTTTATCTCTTTTTGATTATTGCAATCAGACTGTTCGGCAAAAAGGAACTGGCTCAGCTAACCGTATTTGACCTTGTCTTTATACTGCTCATTAGTAATGTCGTGCAAAATGCAATGACCGGTCCTGACACTACACTATCCGGCGGATTAGTAGGCGCAGCTGCCTTGTTTTGTGTGAATTACATATTAAAGTTTCTCGAATTCAGGTTTCCTATATTCGGCAAAGCCATGCAGGGTGAAGCTGTTATGCTGATTTTCAATGGAAAAATAAATATAACTAATCTCCAGAAGACAAAAATCACAATGGAAGAATTAATGGAAACCATAAGGGAGCATGGTGTATCTACAATAGAAGATGTCGACCTGGCCGTATTTGAAGTAGATGGTAATATCAGTGTCCTATCTGATCAGTTTAAACGCAAAACCACTCGCCGCAGAAAAGCACATAAAATGATTTCGAAGAATCAATAGTAGATTGATTAAAACTCGCAATAAAATTTACCTTTATCACTTTCTGGTGAACAGTCTTTGAATTAGAACGTTTAATTACTATAGTAAACTTTGAAAATGATAAATATAGCAACTTAAAACCACCCTAAAAAGGCATTCATATGAAAGCATTATCAATTCTCAAACTCCATGGAACAAAAATAAGCCTTTTTGCAGGATTAGTGATCCTTTTACTCTTATTTGTAAATTATAGCGATCTCCTGGTACGGTTCAACACAACAGATACCAGTCTCGTTCTCCCAAAGGGTTTTTCTGCAGTTGTAGTTGCAGATTCAATCGGACAAGGACGGCACATTGCAGTCAATTCAAATGGCGATATCTATGTATCACTGGCAAGGCTGAAAAATGGCAATGGAATTGCTGCGATCAGAGATGTGAACATGAATGGAAAGGCTGATATCATCAAATATTTTGGAACCCTTCCTGGAACCGGAATTGGCATTTATAATGGGTATCTCTATTTTAGTTCAGACACCTCTGTCATGCGTTACAAACTGATCCCGGGAGAACTGTTACCGAACCTCAAACCGGAAGTCATAGCAAGTGGTTTTAAAATAAACCGGCAACACGGAGCGAAGTCGTTCACTATTGATCAGCAAGGCAATCTGTATGTCAATGTCGGAGCACCTTCAAATGCCTGTCAGGACCCCGACCGTACTCTCCATACTGCAGGTCAGAAACCCTGCCCATTGTTGAAGGAATTTGGAGGCATCTGGAAATTCAATGCGAATAAAACCGGACAGGTTCAGATGAAAGATGGTCGTCGTTTTGTGACAGGATTACGAAATTGCGTGGCCTTGCGATGGAATCCTATTGTAAATCATCTATATGCGGTTCAACATGGCCGTGATCAGTTGCATGAATTTTGGCCTGAATACTTTACAGAAGATCAGGGAGTAAGCCAGCCAGCTGAGGAGTTTTTCCAGCTCAACGAAGGCAAGAATTATGGATGGCCTTATACTTATTATGACTATGCTAAAAACATGAAAATGATGGCGCCTGAATATGGTGGTGATGGCAAGATAGCAGATGTGACAAATAGCCAACTTCCTATTATGGCATTTCCGGCTCACTATGCACCCAATGATCTATTGTTTTATACCGCTGATCAATTCCCTGCACGTTACAAGAACGGGGCTTTTATCGCATTTCATGGATCCTGGAACAGGGCACCCCAGGAGCAAAAAGGTTACAATGTGGTCTTCGTCCCTTTCAAGAAAGATCTGCCATCAGGGAAATGGGAAGTGTTTGCAGATAATTTTGCAGGGGTTTCCAAAATAATGAGTCCACGTGATGCACTCCATCGTCCTTGTGGATTGGCCCAGGGACCTGATGGCTCGCTTTATGTGGTCGAAGATATTCAAGGGAAGATCTGGAAGATCACCTATCATTGATAATCATTTTACTATTAATCATTTATGGTTAACTATATCAGTTGCTTTATTATCATTTTATTTTTTACAACCAAAGGAATTCAACAACAGAAAGCTCCCGAAACAGGGAAAGAACTTTATCAGAAATATTGCCTTACCTGTCACCAGGGTGATGGCGGTGGTGTTCCTTATACCTTTCCATCCCTGATAAAAAGCAGCTGGGTGAATGGAGACAAAACACGATTGATAAAGATAGTGTTGAATGGATTACAGGGAGAGATTGCGGTTGAGGACGATACCTTCAATGGTGTCATGCCCCCGCAAAACAACCTGACGGATCTACAAATTGCAACGCTGCTCACATTTATACGACAAAATTTTGAAAACAAATCAAGTGAAATAACTCCGGATGAAGTAAAAACAATAAGAGATACCCAGAAGCCAAAATAACATCCATTGTTTTTTCTTTATTCCCTTGAAAGTACCCATCTATTAACTATTTTTGCCCCTAAAAGTGAAAGTATTTCCCTTAAATGAGTGGAGTATATTTCTTAACATGATTTAATGAAGATATTTGAACCATTCAGATCCCTGAAAGAACCTTTGTTTGCAAAGTTATATTTTGCTCAGGCAATCAGTCTTCTGGGGGATGCATTCACCTGGATTGGGATAGCGCTATTGGCTTTTGAATTTGGTGGAAATCAATCTGCAAAAATATTGGCGATTGCTTTAACACTGAGAGTTACGGCCTTTATCATTTTCGGCTCCTATGCAGGTATTATGGCCGACCGCTTTAACCGGAAAAAGATACTGATCATTACCAATTTATTCCGGATGATGATCGTCTTTTCGCTGGCTTTCATTACATCGGTTTGGGAATTATACACACTGATTTTTCTGCTCAACATATTCAACGCCTTCTTTTCCCCAGCCTACAAAGCCTCTATCCCACAGCTGATTTCAGAAAAGGGAAAATACGCGAATGCCATTGCATTATCTAACGCCACCTGGCAATTACTGGGTATGCTAGGTCCCGGACTTGCAGGTATGGTAGCTGTGTTTTGGGGATCACGACAGATATTCTTCGTGGATGCATTTTCGTTCATCGTCTCTTCTATATTGGTTTTATTCATCCCTTTTTCGTTTTTAAAAGAAAACAAACCCAAAACACAATTATCTTTTTCATCCATCTGGGATGATACTTTTATAGGGACAAAGCTTATATTCCAAAATCAACAAATCCGTTTTGCCTTATTAATGGAATTAGTAGCTGCGATAGCAGGTGCACAAATCTTGGTGAATACTGTCGGGCATGTCAAAGGGTATTTATCGTTAACTGACAAGGATTTTGGTTGGACCATGACAGCCTTCGGAATAGGTGCGACCATTGCTGCATTCACTGTAAATATTATCGATCAATCAAAAAGCAAATCAAGACTCTTAATTGCGGGCGCTTTGATGCTTTCATTGTCAGTCTTATGCGCAAACATCGTTTCTTATGAAATATTACTATTTTTATGGGTAATAGCTGGACTGGGACTTAGCTTTACTGACATGCCATCACAAATCCTGATAGCTGAAAACATCACCCTGGAACAGCAAGGTAAAGCTTACGGCAGTCATTTTGCCTGGTCCCATTTGTGGTGGGCCATAGGATATCCAATTGCAGGAATTACTGGCATTTATTTAACCAATCATGACTTTTTAATTGGTGGTTTATTGGCTATGGGACTGCTGATCATTATTAGTCTGCAACAGATTATAAAAAAAAGACGCCTCAAAATACATGAGACGTCTTTCAGAGAAATATGATGGGTTAAAAGTATTACAGTTGTTTAAAGAAGGATAAGTTTCCATTACGTTCACCTTGTACTATAAATTTGTTAGTATTATTCGAAAACTCGATAAAATAATGATCCTGGCTTTCAAACTGGTTACTATAAAGATCTAAATCTGTTGCATCCTGTCCACTTTCCTGGAAGTAGGTAATCTGATCTATTGTACAATCAGAATAATTTTTTTTGATGCTCTTTTGTAAAGCAGATGATAATTCAGTAACCTTTATTGTTGTTGTTGTTCCAACCAATTCACCACTAAAATCAAAATAGGCTATCATTTTAGTTCCTTCCTGAGAATATGTAGCTACGTCGTAATAGTCTCCTCTGGTCCAGGCAACATCAGATACATCACCGATCGAAGAATAAAAATTTGTTTTACTATTTTGATTTACCACATCGCCTTCATCTTTTATTGATTCAGGATGCTTCGTAGTATTAATTACGATCGCTTCTTTCTTCAATTCATTTTTAGTTCCGGTTGATGTTGTTCTTGCGTTAATTTGTCCGACTGTGCAAACAAAAAGCAAAGTGATTGATAAGATTGTTAGCTTTTTCATAATGTTATTTTTTATATTAAGTAATTAGTTATTTAATGATTTACCACTATAAGACATTGCAAAATTGAATAAGTCAATTTGTAAATCAATGATTTAAGATAACATTAACGTGGAGTTAAAGGAAAGTTAACGCTTGAGCACTCTAAAAAGGGGCCTTTTAAAAATTGAAAGTTCTACCCGTATCCTTCATATTTACAAAACATTGAAATCTATTTTTTCCTGCTTTGTTATTAGAAAAACTATTAAATTTGATGGGTAACATTTAATAAAAAGTTAAGCATGACTATTAAAACTCAAAGGGCATTTCCACTGTATATAATTATCTTTTTGTTACTTTTTTCGCCTGTCTTGTCTGCACAGACATCTTCAACTGTATCGATGTTTCCTTCAAACAATGCCCGGAATGTTAACCCGGATACCCACCTTGACCTCACCTTTTCCGTAGTGCCTAAATTAGGCACAACCGGTAAGATTCGTATATACGACAGAGCTGACAACCGTTTGGTAGATCAGCTCGACCTGAGTATTCCTGCAGGTCCCGGTGATTCCACTACACCCCGCCCCACCCAAAAGGCGCCTTACCTGCAAGTCCCTTACGATTATACCTCCCGAAAAATAACGAATGCAAATACTAAACCGGGAACACCTTCCAGTGGCGCTTCACCAACTTCCGATAATTATCAGCTAACTATCATCGGCGGTTTCAGTGATGGTTTTCACTTTTATCCTGTGATCATCCATAACAACACTGCAACTATTTACTTACATAATAACCTCCTTAAATACAACAAGACCTATTATGTGCAAATCGATCCGGAAGTATTGTCGGTGAATGACAATAGTTTTAAAGGGATAGCAGGAAAAACAGGTTGGGTGTTCTCAACTAAAAAGCTACCACCTTCTACCGATACCAAAAGACTGGTAGTGAGTGGGGATGGAACCGGTGACTTCAATACCGTTCAGGGAGCAATTGATTTTATCCCTGATTATAATTTTAAACCTATCACGATATTCATCAAAAACGGCATTTACGAAGAGATTGTCTATTTCCGAAACAAGACGAACATCACCATTCAGGGCGAAGACAGAGAAAAAGTCATCGTCAGATATGCCAACAAGGAAACCTTTAATCCTCATCCTTCGAACCTGTCTACGAATGAGGTAGAGGGTACTTTCCCTTCGCGCCGGGCAGCATTCACGGTGGATCATTCCAGCCGTATTCATCTTGTAAACCTTACGATCAGGACAACATGTATGAATGCTCAGGCTGAGGGCTTGCTGCTAAATGGAAAAGAAAACATTGTCGACAATGTCACTATAGGTGGTTCAGGAGATGCGCTTCAGACTAACGGCTCAGCCTATTATACCAATAGTCGTATTGAGGGTTCCGGAGATATCATACTTGGTCGTGGACCTACTTTTTTCAAAGATTGCGACATAACCAGTACAGGTGGTGCATTCCAATGGATCCGAAACACAGCAGCCAATCATGGCAACATATTTGTAAACTGCAATTTCATAACTTCCGGAGGAAGGGAGACGGAACTGGCTCGCGCACCTACCAATGGAGGCAAGAGCTATCCTAATTGTGAATCGGTATTGCTGAATTGCAAACTCTCAGGCATCTCACTAATTGGCTGGGGGCCTGTCGGTGGCGATTCATCGAAAGTGCATTACTGGGAATACAACAGCATCAATCTCAACAATGGAAAACCGGTAGATGTAAGCAAACGTCATCCGGCTTCCCGTCAACTGACCATGGCGCAAGACGATCTAATTATTGCCAACTACCTCCAACCCGCATATATACTCGGTAAATGGGACCCTGTTATGACTCCCCTGATTCTGTCACAACCGGAATCAATAAAAGCAGTAAAAGGCCTGACTGTAAGCTTTAGAGTTAAAGCAACGGCCATCCCTGAAGCACAATATCAATGGTTTAAAAATGGTCTGACGATAAAAGGAGCAACAAAAGCCGAACTGGTTCTGAAAAAAGTAAGCGCCAGTGATGCAGCCAACTACAACGTCATCTTAGCGAATCCCTCGGGAAGGACTGTCAGCCAATATGTAACGTTAACAGTACATTAAATGTTAGTTTAAATCTTTCATGGATCAGTCTGTAAAGTTGGGTAAAGACTGAAGGATCAGTTAATGCCAATATCTAAAAAAGATAGCCAAAGAAACAGAAAACATGACTCCCGGATAAAGATCAAACCAGGACTCAACAATTGGTAGATAATGAAGAGGTGTAGCGTACGTGTTCCGTACCCTCAGCCTACATGCAGCCTAGGTGTTCCGTATATAAGGTACGGAATAGGTAGGCTGCATGTAGGCTAATTGTACTTTACAGGGAGGAATTATCTACCAGATGTCTGGTAATGGCCTGAAAGTGATCTGGGAGTGGTGTCAGGAGGATCAAAAAACCGTTTCTATAAAAATAATGCTAGGAAAATATTTTATTTTCTACCCCAACTTTTCCGACTGATCATCTTTGATGTAGAGAATGGTTTAACTTATAAAAATCGACAGTAGGGAGTATGAAAGAAACGTCCATTAAAGAAAACAATTCAGTTCTCGATAAATATTTCATTCAAAACTCCCTACCGGTTTCTTAAATTCCTTCGGGTATTTGTAATAAGCCCACCATTAAAACAAATAAATTGCACAAAGTGATTGAGCGATAATCAAAATTGAGATCACAAAATAAATCAATCCTTTTTTGAATTTCTCCCTGGATACCTCGGTTTTAGTGATTAAGATCAACCCCAGGGTAGCAATGAGCAAGGCAAAAAACATCATGACAATATGTTCAATTGGCCAGAGACGTTTTGAGGCTATTCGTGCCCCACTTTCTGCTCCTAACAAGTCATTACCAGACAAAGGACCAAAATTTGTGAAAAGCAATAAGCCAAAAATCAATTGTGCGTAAAGTGCAATAATGAATCCATATGACAGGAATTTATCAAAACCCGTGTATTGCTTATGCTTAACCAAACCAATTACCGATCGTATAATCGTCCATACTGAAAACAGCAGGAACGTGATACTGATAAAGATGTGGATGTATCTTATCAGCGCATGAGCAGCATATGGATTGATTGCAACTAGCATCATTAATTCTGATTATTTAATTTCAAAAAGCGCCTTATCAGCCAGCATACGGCCCTGTAAGATCCGGTCAGCCATGCCTATTCCATTTCTCAAATTGCCACCAATTATTAATCCTGGATATTGGTTCTCAACTTCTTCAATCAACCGGAAACGTTCTCCACTGTCGGCCTCATATTGTGGGATTGCATATTCGTGACGAATGATTTTGATCAGATCAGGATTAAAATCATTTATTTTCATAGTAGCACAAATTTCCTTCTCAACAATACTGACAATCTTTACATCGGGAAGTTTATAAATATCAGGTCTCCTGACTCCTCCAAGAAATATTGAAAACAGAGCTCCGTCTTTAGGGGCGCGGTTTTTAAAAAGTGCCGACATAAATAGTACCCCCAATATATCCCGTTTTTCTTTAAAAGGAACCAATCCGCCAAAAGCATCCAGATTCATTCCTTTCCAATTGTCAAAACCCAAAACAACCTGAATCACTTTCGTGTAGTGAAGTGCTGTTATTACAGACAGTGACTTTTGATCGATAAAAGTAAGAACTTTATCCAATTGATGCGCACCAATGGTCGAGATTACTTTTCGGGTTTCAAGGTCAACTTTAACTCCCTTTTGGTCTATATAGGAAACAACGTAGTGATTTTCAACCGGTTTAACTTCAATATCCATGATCCCAAGCCGGATATTGTCTTTCCCAATTTTAGTTAATAATGCATCGGTCATGTAAGAAAGGCCTCCATTTACTGAAAAGACATCACGGGTAACCAGCTTTTCTTCATCTGTTTTGGGTTCAAACTTCTTCCTGAACGAGCCCTTAATGAAGCTGCCATACTTTTGTTCAAGATTATACAATTTAGGCAATGCATATTTGGGTACCAACCGATTTGGATCTCCTGCATATACACCCAGGATAAAAGGATCGATGGCATAATCAAGAAAGCTCAGGCCCAATCTTCTTTTTACCATGTCGGCAAGGGTCTCTTCAGGATTCTTACCAGCCTTTCTAAACGGCTCACCCAATATCCTCAGTTTATCCTTCAGTGTAAAAAGTGGCGTTTTAACAGCTGTCATAAGTGATGAGGGCAGGGCTTCCCACTTTCCGTTTTTCATGACATAACGTTTCTTTACATTATCATTGGCTGTCTCGAGTTCACAATCTCCTTTGAGGTCTTCGAAGAGGCGGAGGACTTCCACATTTCCAAATACTCCGGAGTTGGGGCCTTCTTCATAGACATAACCCTGATCCGTGATTGTGTTTATTACACCCCCTACTCTATCTGCTTTCTCGAGCAATACAAAATCAACGGCACTCTTTTTCAAGTGGTGAGCGGTGGTCAAAGCAGTCAGGCCTGCTCCAAGGATAACAACATCTTTCATAATTTAATTTCTTACGATATCAGCCAGTAACTTTATAAATAATTCATCTGCTTCGGGGATATTCACTCTTGATACATGCTTAATGCCCAGTTCGTTTAGTGCATAAGGGATGATCACCTTGTCGATATCATACAACGTTTCAAGGTTTTCATTTACAAAGCTGATAGGGATAATCACAATTTCATTCTTACTTGCGTGAGCCAGTACTTTTAAACTTATTTTTGTATCAGGGCCTATCCATTTTCCGCTCATGCCGGATTGATATGCCACTTCAAATTCAAGTCCCACGTTTCCGGCTATCAAAGCAGCGCTTTCTGCAATTTCCCGGGGGTAACTGTCCCCCTTATTCACCATGTATTCCGGAATGGAATGAGCACTAAACAGCAGAGATGGTGCTTTCAGGCCATTTTGCTGAATATGAGCCTTGATGAGCTTCGACCAGAAACCGATAAACTCATCATGTTGATAGAATTCTTTTTTAAACTGAATATCAAATGATTCATCATCCTTTTGGATTCTTTCAATTTCAACCATAACGCTTCCGGTTGTTGAATAACTTGAATGGGGATACATTGGAATGACCGTTATTGCTTTTATGCCTTCGTTTTTAAATGAAAGCATACTTTCTTCAATAGTGGGGGAAGTATATGAAAAAGCCATTTTGACGCTGTAATCTTTCTTTAATTCAGTCTGTAGTGAATGTAAACTCTTCTCTGTAGCTTGAATAATAGGTGTGCCACCAATCAGTTCATATTTCTTCCAGGATTTCTTATATCGCAGGTTGCTGATCATAAACGAAAGGATGTTCCGGAAGATCTTCCTGAAAGGAAGGATTCTCGGATCCCTGAACATGTTGGAAAGAAAGACTTTCATCTCCTTCTCCGACGTGGCTCCTCCCATATTTACAAGCAACACTCCCGTCATACCGTCTTGGAATAAATATTTTCTCCCTTATTCAATGCAGGATCCAGTGCCATGGCAATATTGCGTGCAAACAACAACCCATTGTCATGGATTTTAATCTGTTTATTGTCAAGATACATGAGGTCATCAAAGATAAAGTCGACAAACTTAGCGGGGTCCATCTGAACAACCTGCTTTAACTCTTCTACGGTGATCTCAAACTGATCGGCAACTTCTTTGAAAACCAATAGACCATTACACATGATGCTGTTGATGACCGCCCTTACAATTTGTTCATCCCGGTTCAATGCATAGCCTCGCTCAATAGCAAAACCTGTTTCCTCAATAGCCTTTGTATAAGGCACGAAATCCTTGATATTTTGCGCGTAGGCTCCCCATAACTGGCTGATGGAAGAAGCTCCGAATCCATAAACCTGTCCGGTGGTCTCCAGCGTACAGTAACCCTGGAAGTTTCGATGCAGTTTCTTATTTTTGAATGCCTTGGCCAATTCATCATCAGGAAGAGCAAAGTGGTCGATCCCGATAGAAACATAACCACTCTTTTCCATTTGGTTCATCGTATTGACCAGCATAGACATTTTCTCCTCGGCAGAGGGCAGTCCATACTTTTCGAGTTGTTTCTGAGCCTCTTTCACCCAAGGTACATGGGCATACGAAAAGGTAACGATGCGATCGGGTCTGATTTCAATGGCTTGTTGAAGTGTCTCGGCAAAGCTTTCGACAGTCTGAAGGGGCAACCCATAGATAAAGTCGAGGTTGATGCCATGAAATCCTTTTATTCTCAGATAGTCAATAAGTTCCTTTACAGGATGTTTGGATGGAGCGCGGTTAACGGCCTTGAGCACATCTTCCCTGAAGTCCTGAATACCAATGCTCATGCGATTAAAGCCCATCTCCGCCAACTGATCGATATGGCTGAATTCCAGATAAGCCGGACTGCATTCCATGGCAATCTCGGCGTTGATATCGAGGATGAATGTTTCTTTAATGGTATCCATAATCTCCCGTATGAAATTCATGGAGATCGAATTGGGTGTTCCACCACCCCAGTGGATCTGAGTGACTTTCCGGTTCAGGTCGAGCAGTGAAGAGACATTTTTGATCTCGAGTTTCACGGCATCGATGTACCTTTCCACAATAGATTTCTTTTGAGCGATCACAGTAGTGCAACCACAGAAATGACACCGTTGGGGGCAGAACGGAATATGCACATAGAGTGAGATATTCTCAGGGGTCTGATGATTTGAAGCTTTAATCTGAGCTTCATAATCGGCAACGGCGAACCCTGTGTTAAAGAAATTCGCAGGAGGGTAGCTGGTGTACCTTGGCCCTGAGACATTGTATTTATTGAGAAATTCGTTGTTTACTTCCATAAGGCTAACTCCTTTTCCAGTTAGTTTTTTTCACCCAGTCAACGACCAGTTTGGCATTCTCAAATGGGATTCCGGGTATGAAGCCATGGCCCAGGTTGAAGATCCAGTTTTGATTGTTGGTTCCAAACGGAACATACTTTTCGAGTGTTTCTATGATGGTTTCTTTATCTGCCAACAGGAGACGCGGATCGAGGTTTCCCTGAATCCCTATTTCGGGACTCACCATTATGCGGGCTTCTTCAATAGGGGTCTGCCAGTCTATACTCAAATAATCAGTGTCTTCAGGGTGAATATGCCTGATTCCTGTTCCCAATCCTTTTGGAAGGAAAATAACCGGACAGCCTGATTTCTTCACTGCTGATGAAATCTTTCTAACATAAGGCATGATCATTTCGAAATATAATTCTGAAGGAATCAGTCCGGCATGGGTTTCAAAGATCTGAAAAGCAGAGACGCCATGTTTAATCTGGTTCAGTGCATATTCAATGGATAATTCGGTAACGATGGACAATAGCTTATGGGCTACCGCTTTATTCTGATAAAGCAAGGCGACTGCATCAGGGAAAGTATGATTAGTTCCCAGACCCTGTATCATGTAACAAAGCGTTGTAAAGGGTGCTCCACAAAATCCGATCAGGGGAGTTCCATCAGGACGTGTCCTGATCACCTCATCGATGGCATCATAAATATATTTTAGTTTAGCGCCTTCTGGTTTCAAAGCGCCTACAGGATCAGAAAAGTATTTAAGTGCCTTTTCAAAACGGGGGCCTGTCTCTGTAAATGTCAGCTGCATACCCAGGGCGGCAGGAATCACCAGTATATCTGAAAACAATATGGCGGCATCAACTCCAAGGTCATATACTGGCAGCAGAGTGACCTTTGCAGCCAGTACGGGTGAATGCATCAGTTCATCAAAACTATACTGCTCACGCATCCTGAGGTAAGATGGCAATACCCTTCCGGCCTGCCGCATGAACCATACCGGTGGACGATGGGTTTTCTCACCTTTTAATGTCTTTATAAATATTGAGTCAGTCATATTTTTTTTACTAATGAATTTTTTTTGGATTATTGTAAAGGATGGCCACAAGAGCCATCCCTATATTTTCAACATTATTAATCAAACAATCTCTTATTTCAATTGCTGTAATGCATTCAGGTTCGAAGCAACAATAGCTTCGATGTCACGGTCAGTATGCGCGTATGAAATAAACAGGCACTCAAACTGAGAGGGTGCAAGATAAATGCCACTCTCAAGCGCCATTTTAAAGTAGTTTGCATATTTTCCGGTGTCCGATTTCATGGCTTCATCCAGTGACGTCACTTTCTTGATGTCGGTGAAAAAAAGTGTCATCATTGAACCAACCCTGTTGATGATTCCATTTACTCCGGTCTTTTCAAGATTACGAAGCAATCCTTGTTCCAGCATAGCTGCTTTTCTTTCCAATTCCGGATAGAAATCAGGCGTTTCATTGATAAGCTTCAGCATTGTGATTCCTGCCGCCATGGCTAATGGATTACCCGACAGTGTCCCGGCCTGATAAACAGGACCGGCAGGTGCCAGCATTTCCATAATGTCTTTGCGACCGCCGTATGCCCCTACTGGAAGTCCGCCCCCAATGATTTTTCCAAGAGTGGTTAGATCGGGAATCACATTGTAATATTCCTGAGCGCCTCCTTTGGCCAATCTGAAGCCGGTAATGACTTCATCAAATATCAACAGGGCGCCGTATTCATTGGTGATGTCTCTTAATCCCTGAAGAAATCCTTCGGAAGGAGGCACAACACCCATGTTGCCTGATACAGGCTCCACGATAACTGCTGCTATCTCTTTTCCTTTTTCACGAAAGATGGCACGGACAGAACCAAGGTTGTTATACTCTGCAATGAAGGTGTCTTTTGCATTGCCTGCAGTAACACCGGGGCTATCAGGCAGCCCAAGTGTGATGGCTCCTGAGCCGGCATGAATCAGAAAGCTGTCTCCATGTCCGTGATAATTACCCGCAAACTTTACGAACCCGTCTCTTTTTGTAAATCCACGTGCCAGTCTGATTGCACTCATCGTAGCTTCAGTACCTGAATTCACCATACGGACCTTCTCAACGGAGGGGACCATCTCGATGATGAGTTCAGCCATCTGCGTTTCATATTCTGTAGGGGCGCCATAACTGGTTCCTTTTTGGGCGGCTTCATTGATCGAAGCCAGGATAGCCTCATGAGCATGTCCGAAAATCAGTGGCCCCCAGGAAGCCAGGAAATCGATATATTCGTTGCCGTCAATATCGGTAATTACCGTTCCTTTAGCCCTACTGATGAAGACAGGATTTAAGTTAACACTCTTAAATGCCCTGACCGGCGAGTTTACTCCACCCGGAATAGATTGCTGGGCGCGTTTAAAAGCTGTTATACTCTTTGTATGATCCATCTTGACAATTTTTAATAGAATGTTTTACTTAACTCCGTTCAGAATATTGGCGGCTTCGACGGCATGATAAGTAATGATGATATCGGCGCCTGCACGTTTAATAGATGTCAGGATTTCCATCATCACTCTGGGTCCATCAATCCAACCCTTTTCAGCAGCTGCCTTCAACATTGAAAATTCACCGCTTACGTTATAAGCTGCAACCGGCATATTGAATTCGTTTTTCACCCTGTAGATCACATCCATATAACTCAATGCAGGCTTCACCATTACGATGTCGGCGCCTTCTTCGATGTCGAGTTCTACTTCACGCAACGCTTCATCAGAATTAGCAGGATTCATCTGGTAGGTTGCCCTGTTGCCAAACTTTGGAGCGCTCTCAGCAGCTTCACGGAAAGGACCATAGAAACCTGAAGCATATTTTGCTGAATAAGCCATGATAGGGATTTTCACAAACCCATTGGCATCCAGTTGTTCACGGATGATTCCAACACGGCCATCCATCATATCGCTCGGAGCTATCATATCTGCGCCGGCTTCAGCCAATGAAACTGATTGTTTTGCAAGCGTTACAAGCGTGAGGTCATTATCTACATCACCATCAACGATGGTTCCGCAGTGACCATGGGTGGTGTATTCACAATTACACACATCGGCAATAATAAACATGTCTTTGATCTCTTTTTTGATCGCCCGGATCGCTTGTTGAACGATGCCATTGTGCTCACAGGCAACACTGCCATCTTCATCTTTATGAGCAGGGATACCAAATAACAAAACAGCCTTTACCCCTGAAGCATAAATAGTTTTGCATTCTTCAACCAGGAGATCAACAGAAAGCTGATAGTTTCCCGGCATTGAATTGATATGATTTCTCACCTTTGTTCCTGAACAAACAAATAATGGCATCACAAAATCGTCAACGGATAGTTTCGTTTCGGTTACCATTTGTCTTAAAACAGCGTTATACCTTAATCTTCTTAATCTTGTTACTGGAAATGACATAATAATTGGTTTTAAATGAATTGATTTCGTTTGAAATATTTTTTGAAAAACTTTTTAAAAAGCAGTTAATGTCTGATAATATTCGATGATGGCATCCCTTAGTCCTTCTGCATTTGATTTCTGAGCAGTAAACAAAGGTTCATAGCCTGCATCGTTTATGGCTTTGGTCGTTGTGGCGCCAATGCTCACCATCTTTAATTTCCCTATTTGTTCTTCGTCATAGAAGGAACAAAAATGGTTAAAAGTTGAAGGGCTTGTAAACAGAATCAAATCATATTTATCCCGCTTGATGATTTCAAGGATTCCCTTGTCGGCATTGTCGGGTGACACTGTTTTGTAAACATTAATCCTGTAGACCTTATTCTCAACGGATAACCTGTCGAACAACAAATCGTCAGCGAGGCGACCCAAAGCAAGTAATATTTTTAAATTTGAAGGTTTATGTCTCTCGATAAAAAGCTGAACCAGATCATCTGAAGTATTTTCTTCATTGATAAAGTGAGGAGCATACCCGTAATAATCAAGCTCCACGGCTGTTCGGGCTCCCATTACAGCCATCTTAACCGATTTAGGTAACTCTGTATTCCCGTTTATTTCGATCAGATGCCGGAAGAAATTGATCACCCCATTCTTACTGGTAAAGAAAATCCAGTCGAAGACTTCCAGGTTCTTCATTAGTTCCTTCTCATCTGTCCGGAGCTTGGATTGAGAGATCCCGATCATCGGAAGTGCCAGTACTTTTGCACCCCTGACCTTAAGCAAATCGGGTAAAGTGTCTCCCGGTTCCAAAGCCCTGGTCGAAATGATGACTTTATCTTTCAACGGCAAACAAGCCTTTGCATATTGTAGGTTTTCATCCCTGATAGACTTCAGGATTTCATTGCCACCCTTAGAGAATAAACTGGTGGCAAGTCTGACTGACAGTTCGACAGCCTGATCAACAGGTCCATCGATGGATTCTTTTATATACTGACTTCCGTCAACACTGGAGATAAAACCGGTCAGATGAAACCGATCCCCTTCAATACGGGTAAAGCTTCCAACCGGAATCTGGCATCCACCTTCGAGTGTTCTTAAAAAGGACCTTTCTGCATCTACCGCGATCCGGGTTCCTGGATCGTTGATCTTATCTACCATGGCAGCAATAAATGCATCATTGTCTCTGACCTCTATTGCAATAGCGCCCTGGCTACAGGCTGGTATCATGCTTTCAAGATCAATCAATTCTGAGATGTATTTATCCAGATCCAATCTTTGTAAGCCTACAGCAGCCATTACCATTACATTGCAATAACCATCCTGCATTTTCCTTATCCGAGTGTTCACATTACCGCGGATTTCAATAATTTTAAAGTCTTTGTTGATACGCAGTAATTGAGCTTTACGTCTGAGGCTGGATGTAGCAATAATATCGTTGACAGTCAGATTACTTAATTTTCGATTATTAAGGCTAATGAGAGCGTCACGGATTTCACCCCGTTTCAGGACAGCCCCAAGCCTTGCCCCTTCCGGGAATGAAGTCGGCAGGTCTTTCAGACTATGTACGGCCATGTCAATTTCATGATTAAACATGGCAACTTCAAGCTCTTTTGTGAAAAGACCTTTATCTCCTATCTTAGAAAGTGGAACATCCAGTATTTTATCACCCTTGGTTTTAATGATTTCAACGATAAATTCGATTTCTGTAAACTGTTGTTCCAGCTCCTTCTTTACAGTATAAGCTTGTAGCAATGCTAATTTGCTTCCTCTGGTGCCAATCCGAACTGTTTTTTTCATTCTTTAGTTCACCTTAAAAAGTTTGTTGACCACACTGATGTATTCCTGCTGGCGACCGTTATCGGTTATCGATTTAACGCTCTGCACCATCAATGCAATGAATTTATTGGTAATCAATTTACCGAATTCTGTAGCCTTATCACAGTCATCCTGTTCTTTATTTTTCACAAATCTTTCAAGTTCTGTCTTATTGATTTCATGAAAACAGGTACAAATGTTTTGAAAAGTCTCGGTCAGTGTTCTGGTATGTAACCATGTTTCAAATTCAGTCACGGTCTCTTCGATGATCTCTTCAGCCTGATTGATTTCACCACGTCTCTTTTCCAGATTCTCTTCGATGACTCCATTTAATGCATCAATATCGTAAACATGAACGTTTTCAATGTCTCCGATTTCATGCGCTACATTGCGGGGAACGGAGAGATCCAGAAAAAACAAGGTACGGTTGCCTCTGGACTCCATGGCTTTTCTGACCATTGATTCTGTAAATAATGGTTTCTTTGAGGCAGTTGAGGTAATTACGATATCATTTTCGAGTAATAATTCCTCAAGCTTTTCAATTTCTTTTGCCTGGCAATGGTATTTTTCAGCTAACTCAATGGCTTTTTCATAAGTCCTGTTGACCACTGTAAACAGTTTGCACTCTTTTTTGATCAAGTGCAATAAGGTTAATTCGCTGGTTTGTCCTGCCCCTACCAATAATACCGGGTGTGATGGCAGTTTCTCTAATTTCTTTAATGCAAGCTCTACAGCTGCGTAACTGATTGAAACCGCTCCTTCGTTTAAAAGGGTGTCTGTTCTTACTTTCTTACCGGCTTTCAATGCAGTATTGAAAAGACGGATCAGCACCGAACTATGTAGTTTATGTTTTTCGCTGACATTGAAGGCGTCTTTGATCTGGCCCACGATCTGGTATTCACCCAATGCCATGGAATCGAGTCCTGATACGACTCTGAAGAGGTGACGGGCAACCTCTTCGTTTTTCATTTTATAAAAATACTTTCCAACTTTAAGTTCTGTCTTACGATAATCTGTCAGGTGTTCCTGAAATACATCTAAGTTTGCGGCAGGATGATTATCTTCAACCTCGTAATAAATCTCTGTCCTGTTGCATGTCGATAATACGATTGCGCCAGCTATACCTTTATCTCTGAGTAGTGTAACAAATCTTTTTATATCTTCTTCACAGAATACAAATCGTTCTCTGACCTCTATTGGCGCAGATTTATGATTTAATCCTAACAGTCCTATCATGAGTGTGTAAAGTTTGGTGTGTTTGATGGATGCAATGATAGGAACAACATTCTGAAGAACTTCTGAAGAAGGCTGTTAAAAAGACAAAAAAGGAAGAGGATGATGTTGTTTAGAATGATTCTACTCAACGATATAGGGTCGGTACGACTCAGACAAAATCAACCCTGATACGATGCAGATCGTTCTGATAATCATAATTCAGCCTGAAGTCATAGACTTCGCAGATCTTCTGTACAATGGACAAACCCAATCCAAGGGATTCTTTGGAGGTAGAAGACTTGTAAAACCGCTTAAAAAGGTTCTCAGGATCGGTCATTAAAGCTGATCCAGAATTAGAAATCATCAACTGTTTTCCGGTAAGCTCGATGAAGATCTTCCCCCCTTCAATATTGTGCCGTATTGCATTTTTAATGAGGTTAGAGAAAAGTACTTCAGCAAGATAAGGATTTACCTTTATCTGTACATTATCCTCGTAATTCGTGCTTATTTCTAGTTTCTTAGACAGGATGAGATCCTCCAGAAATTCAAACTGATAGTCAAAAATGTCCTTGGGATTAATCAATTTGGATTCAGGGAACTGCCTGTTTTCTATCTTGGCAAGCAACAACAATGTTTTATTAACACGGGAGAGTCTGTTTGAAGCCTCATAAGCATCCAGCACTGATTTTAATTGCTTCTCTTTCAAATCACCCGACTGTAACAATAGCTCCATCTTGGCATTGATGATCGATAAAGGGGTCTGTATTTCATGAGAAGCATTCTCTGCATACTCTTTCATGTTGCTATAATTGAGCTGAATCCGGTCAATCATTTTTGTCAGGACCCGGTTCAGGTCATCAAATTCGGTGATATCAGATTTTCTGAGGATGAAAGGTTCGTGCGTATTGATATCGTAATTACTGATTTTACGAATGGTGTCATGGAAATCTTTCCATATTTGACCAGAAGAAACCCGGTTGATTAAAATGATGATGAAAATGAAGGGAATGACCAGCAGGGTCATGATTAAAAAAATACGTACAATCAGGTTATCTGTTTCTTCCAGTGATTTAAAGATCTGGATATAATATTTATGATTACTGACATCGACAACAAATCCCCGTTGTCTGAAGGGCTCAAACTTTTTCTCTGATTGATTATATATCAGGGTATCATAATATCTGGAAGGATAATTTTCAACATTTTTAATAGCAGAAAGCCTTATCTTTTCATTCTGAAAAGGAGTAATGCTTTTTACTGACTGATCATAAGTAAGTTGACTGATGATATTGGTTTTCCTTTTTTCCAGTTCACTATTGATACTCTTATCCACTTCAACCCTTAGCAGATAGTAGAAAGCAATGATCCCGAACAGAAACGCAAAAAGGGTCAAGGATAACAGGGAAAGACTATTTTTAGTAAGTAGTTTCATTCGACTTTACTCCTCTTCTTCTACTTCAAATTTGTATCCCACGCCATAAACCGTTTGAATATAATCCGCACACCCATTATTGATCAGTTTACGCCGAAGGTTTTTAATATGGGTATAGATAAAATCATATGAGTCAGCCGAATCCATATAATCGCCCCATAAATGTTCTACCAGTCCTGTCTTTGTAATCACCTTGTTCTTGTTCGAAACAAAAAACATCAAAAGTTCATACTCCTTCTTCGTAAATTTTAACTCTTGATCATGAATAAAGACCTTGTACTCGTCGGGCAATAGCCTGATTTCATTGACGATAATTTCATTTCTTCCGCTAAAACTGATTCTCCGGTTAACCGATTTCAACAATGCATTGAGTTCTGCCAATGAAAAAGGCTTAGTCAGGTAATTATCTGCTCCTTTTTCAAGGCCTTCGATCCTGTTTTCTAAAGAATTACGCGCTGAAACAATAATGATTCCAGAAGTAATGGATTTCTGCTTGATCAGTTTGATCAGATCAAACCCACTGCCATCTGGTAAATTAATATCAACAATCAGACAATCGTATTCATACAGATTAATCTTTTCGATAGCATCCCTATAAGTATAGACAGCTTCACAAATATGCCGCTCTTCTAATAAATATTCTTCAATCGAATTCGATAATGCCTTTTCATCTTCAATGATCAGTATCTTCATTTAAATTTCATTTAGATATAGGAAGTTAAGGCTTTAAACGTTTTTAGGAGCAAATTGATTGCCAGATGCATATCGTTACCGAACTCCCTTTACTTTCATATCAATGATATAGACCGATTTTGAAGCTGTGATGAATAGTTTATCCAGATTCTTACCTCCAAAACAAACATTGGCTGTCCATTTTTCATCAATTGGGATCTGCTCTATCTGCTGCCCTTTACTGTTGAATACGGTGATACCCTTTTCATTGGAAATATAGAAATTCCCCTGGTTATCAATGGTCATACCATCAGAGTTTTTCTCACACATCAGTGTCCGGTTTGTCAGTTTAGCATCAGGCTGGATATCATACCGGTAGATCTTACGGGCGTCAATATCCGAAACATATAAATACTTGTTATCGGGTGTTCCGATTATTCCGTTTGGCGTGACCAGCTGATCAGCAACACGGGTAAACTGTTTCTCATCGGGTGAAAGATAATACACACACTTACCATCCTGCTGCATCTTTGGATTGCGCTTCCAGTAGTCGCGAACGTACAAAGGATCGGTTAAATACATGCCACCCTTTTTATCTATCCAGATATCGTTAGGGCCATTTAACAATTTACCCTGGTAATCCTTGACTAGTACCTTTACTTTTTTGTCCATCCCGATCTGCCATAACTGGTTGTCAAGGTCGGCACAAGTAATCAGGTTACCTTTTTTATCGAAATACATTCCATTAGAACGTCCGGCATCATCCATGAAAACTGTAAGTTTGCCATCTGTAGCCGACCATTTAATAATCTTATTGTTGGGCTGATCTGTAAAATAGACATCACCATTTTTATTGACTGCCGGACCTTCAGTAAAACTGTACTGATCGCTTAAGTGGATCAATTTGGCTCCATTAGCAATAACTGGACTTTCTTTCTGAGCGCCTTGAGCATGCCCAAAAGAGGCGATCAATAAAAGAACTATGTTGATAAAAATAGTTTTTTTCATAGGTTAAAATTTATAGATCAAAAGTAATTAAAAGCAGTTCATAAACACTTAACAACAATTCCCAAATCCATTAATTCCTTTCCGGTAACGAACCTTAATGAGAACGACTGAATTTGCCGGGCATTCATAATTGAACGTGTTCGTTAATCCATTCAGTTCTTTGGTCATTGGAACTACTTTTTCCGGATATTTAGTTGAATTCTCATCCATGATACTTTTAGAAGTCATGACGGTAACCTCACCCTTGTATTTGATTTTCAAATAATACTTCAGCGCTATCCTGCAATTCAAGGGTACTTTAAAAGGATTAACCATTTTAATGATGACAAGTCCGGTCTTTTCCTGTAACCCTGCTGTAGCATAAATTGCAGTATCAGGAGTATGCATTGAAATTTTCAAAGGCATTACTTTATCAGGCCTGTTATCCGAAAAGAGTTTCACTGCATAGAAGGATGGTGAAAAATAAGTGTTTGAATGAACCGAATCTATGAATCTTTTTTGTGAAATAACATTTCCCGCTACAGGATGGTTTTCCAAAGCAATCATTTTGGTAGCTATTTCCAAAGCAACTTTCAGGTTTGAGCCAACGTTTGTGCTGGTTGTATCTTCTACAAGAGAATATCTATCGGAAAGAAATACTTTTCCCGGTTTGGTTAGATCAATTTCAATCACTGCATCTGGTTTGCCTTGCCAAAACTCACAGCCTGTCAGCATAATAAACAGGCAACTTGTAATCATCAAAATATAGAAAGCTGATTTTGGATGTGCCGACATAACGCTAATTAATAAAACACGAAATTAATCAAGTTTAAGCTTATAATCAGTTGGATACTCGTAAATATTGTAATTTTTAACTGTTTTTATACTTAAATGATTAAGCCTGAAAAAACTCTGAACTTTTCTTCAACCCTATTGTTAGAAATAAAAAACGATTCAGTTTTTAACTTAAAATGCTAAAACAATGAAAACAAGATCAATCATACTTTCATTAATTCTAATAGCTATGTCCACATTCACAGCTCGTTCGGGTGAAAAGATCCCGCCACCAAAACTCCGGGAAGACAAGGTAACCTATATGGTTGGTAGCACTATATATAATAGCGTTGTAGTTTATGACGAAAGCCTGACAGGGACCCATCCAGCAATTCTGGTAGTACCCGAATGGTGGGGAATGACCGATTATCCGTTAATGAGGGCCAGGAAGCTTGCTGAGTTGGGATATGTGGCAATGGCAGTAGATATGTTCGGAGGTGCAAAAGTCGCTGCTAATCCCACCGAGGCGCAGGATCTGACAAAGCCATTTTACAGCGATCCCCAACTCTCTAAAACTCTTTTGGATGCTGCACTCGCTAAACTAAAGACATTCAAACAGGTCGATAGTCGTAATATATTTGCAATTGGATATTGCTTTGGAGGCTCGGTTGTCCTAAACTCAGCCAAGCTGGGCGCAGATTTAAAAGGGGTCGTCAGCTTTCATGGAGGACTGGCAGGCGCACCGGCAAACAAAGCCCTACTAAAAGCCAAAATACTGGTTTGTCACGGTGGCAGCGATAAATTCGTGAGCCAGAAAGATGTGGATGCTTTCAGGCATCAGATGGATTCGATCAAAGCCGACTACAAATTCATCGTTTATCCTGATGCAACACATGCATTTACCAATCCCGGAGCCACTGAGATAGGGAAGAAATTCAATATGCCGATCGAATACAATGAAAAAGCAGACATGGCTTCATGGAACGACATGAAGATGTTTTTAAGTTCGCTAATGAAAAAATAATAAAGAGAGATCTGTAATGCAAGTAGAGACACAAAATCTTGCGTCTCTACTTGCATTACCATTTTAGATTAATATGCTATCTCGATAGGGTTTTTGACCTTTTCTTCGAGCAAAGCAACCTTGAGGACATCGCTCATCTCATCAACATAGTGAAAAGTGAGCCCTGCTATATAATCAGGTTTAATATCCAGGATATCAACTCTGTTTTCCTTTGATAGGACGATATCTTTGATCTTCGAACGTTTAGCCGCAAGCATTTTTTCCTTTACCCCTCCTACCGGAAGTACTTTCCCACGCAAGGTAATCTCTCCCGTCATGGCAAGCAATGGTCTGACCTTACGCTGCGTAAATGCAGATGCCAAAGCAGTAAACAGGGTCACACCTGCTGAAGGGCCATCCTTTGGAGTAGCTCCTTCGGGAACGTGAACATGTACATTCCATTTTTCGAAAACCTCACTGCTCAACTTGAGTTCCCCGGCATGTGCCTTGAGGTATTCAAAAGCAATTACAGCAGATTCTTTCATGACATCACCCAGATTACCGGTGAGTGTCAATGTGCCCTTGCCCTTGCTCAGGCTCACTTCGACAAAGAGGATTTCGCCCCCTGTCTGTGTCCATGCCAGTCCTGTGACTACACCCGGGACTTCAGGATTGATGCTGCGTTCGGGTTGAAAATGCGAAGGGCCTAATATCTTAGCCAATTCTTCTTTAGCAACTTTCTTTTCATAAACTTCTTCTTCGGCAATAAAGCGTGCCCTGTTACGGATCAATTTAGCCAGAAGTCTTTCCAATGAGCGCACTCCCGACTCACGGGTATACTCTTCAATGACGACTTCCAGAACAGGTTTCCCCATCACGATCTGCTTACTGTTCATTCCATGATCTTTCAATAGACGTGGAATCAGATGTCGCTTTGCAATCTCCAGTTTCTCCTCAAGCAGGTATCCACTGATGTCGATCACTTCCATACGGTCGCGTAAAGCTGGATGTACAGTATTCAGCGTATTAGCTGTTGCAATAAACATTACGCGTGAAAGATCATATTCTATCTCAAGGAAATTATCATAGAATGCACTGTTCTGAGCAGGATCCAATACTTCGAGCAAAGCTGCTGATGGATCACCCTGGATATTCCCGCCGGTGACTTTGTCGATCTCATCGAGTACAAAGACAGGATTAGAAGAACCTGCCTTGCGTAAACTCTGGATGATACGTCCCGGCATAGCGCCGATATAGGTCTTACGGTGTCCGCGTATTTCTGCTTCATCACGCAGACCTCCTAAAGAAACCCTGACATATTTACGCCCCAACGCTTCGGCAACAGATTTTCCTAAAGAAGTCTTACCAACACCCGGAGGACCTAATAGACAAAGAATCGGAGACTTCATATCTCCTTTCAGTTTCAGTACAGCCAGGTATTCAATGATCCGTTCTTTTACTTTTTCCAGACCATAATGATCACGATCCAATACTTTTTGAGCGTTTTTGAGATCAAAATTATCGGGTGTATATTCTCCCCATGGCAAGTCGATCAAAGCTTCCAGGTAATTCAACTGCATGGAATATTCCATAGCAGCCGGATTCATCCGCTGCAGCTTTACAAGTTCTTTATTAAATAACTCCAAAATTTCATCGGTCCATTTCTTTTCTACAGCCTTATCCTGCAACTCTTTGATTTCCTGCTCATGCGGACTGGATCCCAATTCTTCCTGAATGGTCTTCAGTTGTTGATTCAGAAAATAATCACGTTGTTGTTTGTCAATATCAGTTTTGACCTTTGTCTGGATCTGGTTGCGTAACTCAATGATCTGGAGCTCACGGGTCAGGTAGATTAATACCTGGCTTGCACGTTCCTCAATATCGATCACCTCAAGAAGGTGTTGTTTCTCTTCGAGGTTGATGTTCAGATTTGAGGCAATGAAATTGATCAGAAAAACAGGGCTGTCAATATTATTGATTGCAAAAGAAGCTTCTGAAGGAATACTGGGCGACTGCGTAGTGATCTGCATGGCCATCTCCTTCAATGTGGCAACCATTGCCTTGAATTTCTTGTCCTTTAAGGGGATTTTCTTATCCTGATATTGAATGACTTTGGCTTTGAAATAAGGATCGTTCTGAACGATCTCGGTTATTTTAAAACGTTTTTTCCCCTGCAGGATGGCCGTGGTATTTCCATCAGGCATCTGGAACAACTTGATAATCTGAGCGACGGTTCCAATCGTATATAAATCGTTGGTAGTTGGATCTTCGATCTCACCATGCATCTGTGCGACAACACCAATAATCCGGTCTGTTTTATATTGTTCTTTGATTAACCGGATGGATTTATCTCTCCCGATCGTGATAGGAATAACGACACCCGGGAAAAGGACAGTATTTCGAAGCGGGAGTATGGATAGTAAGTCGGGAATATCTTCCGCGTTCATTATTTCCATATCCTCGGTAGACATTAAAGGGATAAATTCAGTATCATTTTCCATGACATCTGTAAAGCTGGGCTTATTATCAAATTCCAAATAACCACTCATAGTATAAATTTTCGTGCAACCGCTTAAAAATCATTCAAGCACTCTTTTCAAACAAAAAAGGTCCCAATAGGTTATGGAACCTTTCAAAAATATATTTAAAAATGAATACCAACAAGTAAACGCTTAGATTTTCCTGTAATCAAATGTTGTTTCAAATACATGTGAAAAAATTGTTTCATCAGCTTCAGTCCAAACTTCACCACGTCTGCCATATGACTCGCGTGCTACATCAATAGCCCTTTTCAGATCATAGGTCGAGAACCCTGAGGCTCCTCCCCATGCAAAAGAAGCAATAAAGTTACGCATAAATCCGGATCCAAAAATATTGGTACTGACACCTACGACTGTTCCAGTTGTAAACATGGTATTGATACCGCATTTACTATGATCAGCCATGATGAGTCCACACAAAATAAGACCTGTATCGATAAAAGTCTTTTCAGGATAACTCCAGACACGAATACTGTGATAAGTATTCTTCATATTCGAACAGTTGGTATCGGCACCTATATTGCACCATTCTGCGATCACTGAGTTACCAAGATAACCGTCGTGAACCTTATTGGAACGACCCATGATCACAACATTATTCAGTTCACCGCCAACTTTACATTTTGGACCGATAGTGGTTGCGCCATAAATCTTGGCACCCATCCTGACCGTACTTTTTTCGCAAATAGCAAAAGGCCCCCTGATGAGCGCACCTTCCATGATTTCAACTTCGCGTCCGATATAAATAGGACCCTTGGTAGCATTAAAAGTAGCAAACTCTATGTTGGTGCCTTCTTCTACGAAGATATTTTCTACACCCAACACATGGTTTGTTGAACTCAACTTGGCAGAAGTTCTACCTTGTGTAAGCAAATGGTAATCTTCGACCAGTGCTTCGCCATTACGACGGAAGATATCCCACAGATAGAAAATTTCGATAAACTCGCCGATCGTTTCTACTTCCTGAATGTTGGTGTTAGTCAGATCCATTTCGTCAAGCTTACCCACCTGGTCTTCGACAAGGTGCATCGCCACAATGGTATCGTTATGAACCAATGCCTGAAGAGGCTTTAACGCCTTGATCTGAGCAATCAATTCAACTGTAGGACAAATAGCGCCATTAATCAGGACATTTTCTTCCTTTTTAATCAATGGAAACTTCACACTCAGATATTCTTCTGTTAATGTTGAAGTTTTGGTTTCGAGCATCATGTCCCATTTCTCGCGGATAGTTAGAATTCCTAAACGGATATCAGCTATGGGCCGTAAGAAGGTTAACGGTAAAAAATAATTTCGACGAGCGTCATCAAACAGAATGAAATTCATATCGACAAGATTTAAAGCTAAAAAGATAACTATAAAACTTAAAAAGTCCCGGGTTATTGGGACTTTTTAGTATTTTTTTATATCAGAACCCTTACTCTGCGTTAGTCCTGCTGGCAAAATGTTTCTTGTACTTGCTGTTAAACTTATCGATACGGCCTGCTGTATCTACTAGTTTCACCTTACCGGTATAGAAGGGATGCGATGTATGGGAAATTTCCAGTTTAAAGAGGGGATACTCTATACCGTCTTCCCAAACGATAGAATCTCTGGTCTGTACACATGACTTTGTTACAAAAGTATAGTCGTTTGACATATCTTTGAAAACAACCAGCCTGTATTCCTTAGGATGAATGTCTTTTCTCATTGTTTTTACCCTTTCATTTTAGGTCGGCAAAATTAGTAATTTGATTCAGTATATCAAAGCTTTTACCGGATAATATTTTAAATTCTCTTTTTTTGTAATCTCAATTACGGTGCAAAGATAACGATTTGAGTTGTATAATATATCTTCCGTAAAAAAAAGGAATAAAAGAGGTTTAATAAGTTGCGCAAATAACATATCTTTGTTCAAGGAAATATATTCTTTTAAGTATCTAAGAACCAGTTAAAGACTTAAACGTATCAATTATGAAGAAGCACAATTTTAATGCGGGCCCCTCAATTTTACCTCAGGTGGCGATCGAAAACACGGCAAAAGCAATTCTTGATTTAAATGGTTCAGGGCTATCCCTGCTTGAGATTTCGCACAGGAGTAAAGACTTTCAAGCTATCCTGGATGAGGCAGTAGCACTCTTTAAAGAGTTGCTCGAAATTCCCGAAGGCTATCAGGTACTTTTCCTTGGTGGTGGTGCCAGTATGCAATTCTGTATGGTTCCTTACAACTTACTCAACAAAAAAGCCGCATATCTTGAGACCGGAGTATGGGCTAAGAAGGCCATTAAAGAGGCAAAATTATTCGGACAGGTCGAAATAGTTGGTTCTTCTTCAGACAAGAATTTTTCTTATTTCCCAACAGGTTTTACCGTTCCTGCTGATGCTGATTATTTTCACATCACCACGAACAATACAATATATGGAACCGAAATCCATACCGATATTGATAGTCCTGTAACATTGGTTGCAGATATGTCATCTGATATTCTTAGCCGCAAGGTTGACGTGAAAAAATACGGTTTAATCTATGGTGGCGCTCAGAAAAATCTGGGTCCTGCAGGCGTTACTTTTGTCATTGTCCGTGAAGACATCCTGGGTAAAGTTGATCGCGTACTTCCATCTATGATGGATTACAGGATCCATGCCAAGGAAGGTTCCATGTTCAATACGCCTCCCTGTATGCCTATCTATACCGTAAGGGAAACTTTAAAATGGTTAAAGAGCATCGGTGGCGTTCCTGCTATCGAAGCAATGAACATTGCAAAGGCCACAGTACTCTATGATGCCATCGACAGCAGCAAAATGTTTGAAGGCACTGCAGCTAAAGACTCACGTTCATTGATGAACATCTGCTTCGTGATGCAGGATAAATACAAAGACAAAGAAGATGCATTCATGGAATTTACCAAAACCTATGGTATTATAGGTATCAAGGGTCACCGTTCAGTGGGTGGTTTCCGTGCATCAACCTATAACGCACTACCGATAGAAAGTGTAAAAGTACTGGTCGAAGCTATGCAGGAGTTTGAACGAATCAACGCTTAATCCTTTAAGACATGAAAAAAGTATTGGTTGCAACCGATAAACCGTTTGCCAAAGTTGCCGTTGACGGTATCCGTCAGGTGGTTACAGGGGCCGGTTATGAATTAGTGATGCTCGAGAAATACACAGATAAAGCTGATCTGCTGAAAGCAGTTTCCACAGTGGATGCAATGATCATCCGTTCAGATATTGCCGACAAAGACGTTCTGGAAGCAGGTAAGAACCTTAAAATTGTAGTCCGTGCCGGTGCAGGTTACGACAATATTGATCTGGCTGCTGCTACTGCTAAGAATATCGTTGCCATGAATACACCGGGACAGAATTCAAATGCAGTTGCAGAACTTGTATTTGGAATGTTAGTGCTGATGGCGCGCAATAACTTTAATGGTAGTTCAGGTACTGAGTTACGTGGCAAGAAGATTGGTATCCATGCTTATGGCAATGTTGGTCGCTATGTAGCAAAGATCGCTTTCGGTTTTGGGATGGAGGTCTATGCCTTCGATCCTTTTGTCAAGAAAGAGGTCATTGAAGCCGATGATGTAAAGGTTGTCAATAATATTGAAGAACTTTATACTACTTGTCAGTATGTATCACTGCATATTCCCGCAACAGCACAAACAAAGAATTCAATCAATTTTGAATTGCTTTCAAAAATGCCAAAGGGAGCTACATTGATCAATACCGCACGCAAGGAAGTCATCAACGAAGAAGGCTTACTCAGGATGTTTACAGATCGACCCGACTTCAGATATGTCTCCGATATCGAGCCTGCCTGTAAAGCTGAAATTATCGAAAAGTTTTCGGGCAGATTTTTCTTCACTCCGAAGAAAATGGGTGCACAAACAGACGAAGCAAACATAAATGCAGGCCTTGCAGCAGCCCATCAGATTGTAAATTTCTTCGAAAAAGGAGATATTTCATGCAAAGTTAACAACTAAATTCATTTTTAATTGTTGATATACAGTATCTTCAATAAATTATTACATGTCGGGTTTCAAAATAGAAATCCGACTTGTTTTTTTTATAAACCTACTGTATATTGGTGAACGAAAAATAACCGGATCAACCCTTCCGATTTTAACCATTTACGAACCAAAACCGAAGCATGTTAAACTAAATACACAACTAAATATGGAGAATGAACTGGAAAAAAATACTGCCTTTTTCCGATTTGAGGATTTAAGGGTATACCATAAAGCGTTGGATTATATCGATTGGGTAAATCAGAATGTTTCAGACTTTCCCGAAAAAAAGGGCGATATACTTAGTGAGAAATTTTTCCATTCAGCAATGGCAATAGCAGTAAACATTTCTGAAGGATCATCCAGAAATAAAAGTCAGTTTGTTTATTATCTCAAACTTGCAAAGAGCGCCATCAGAGAATGTATCGTATTTACTTCACTGGCGGCAAAACGCGATTTTTTTGATAGTACGGCAACCGATTATTCACGGAACCAACTGATGGAACTGACTAAAATGATTGGTGCGCTTATTGGATCATTACAACGGAGCTCATCGTTTGTCGCAGATGAAGAGGACGATTTTTAATCCCCTGTTGCCATTTGTTATTTTTATTCAAACCTGACGAATCCTAAACACGGAATTTTCTTTACTTTTGATACAGATTTTCTCTTATGGGGAGGAAATCTGCTATTCTATTCATAATAAGTAATATAATCGTCAATATGGCTATTTTAAAACCTTTTAAAGGGCTTCGTCCACCACAGCGAATCGCCAAAGAAGTTGCATCACGTCCCTACGATGTGTTGAACTCTGCTGAAGCGCGTGAAGAAGCTAAAGACAATCTCTATTCCCTCCTACATATTATTAAACCGGAGATCGACCTCCCGGTTGGAATTGATGAACACGCACCTGAGGTCTATGAAATGGCCCACACCAACTTTGTAAAGTTTCAGGAGTACGATTGGCTAATCCAGGATGACAATGAGCACCTCTACATCTATGCACAAACCATGAATGGCCGGACACAATATGGCATCGTAGGTTGCGCAGCTGTACAGGACTATCTGGACAACGTCATCAAAAAGCATGAACTGACCCGTAAGGATAAAGAGGAAGACCGGATGAAACATGTCCGCATCACGAATGCCAACATGGAACCTGTTTTCTTCACCTACCCTCATGTTGCAGCTCTGGATGAAATCGTTGCAAACTATATCAAGGAAAACGAACCAATCTATGACTTTACAGCTGATGATGGTTTCGGACATCATTTCTGGGTTATTAAAAGCCCTGAACTGGTTAACCGGATCGTGACTTTGTTTAAAACCGATGTACCTTTTACTTATGTTGCAGATGGTCATCACCGTACGGCAGCGGCAGCGCTTGTTGGCAATGAAAAGAAGAAGAACAATCCACACCATACCGGTAACGAGGAATACAATTTCTTTCTGGCAGTTCACTTTCCCGATAACCAGTTAACAATTATCGACTATAACCGCGTTGTAAAAGATCTGAACAATAACACCCCCGATCAATTGTTTGCCAAGCTGTCACAGGTCTTCGACGTTGTGGATAAGGGAACTGAAATCTACAAACCCGATCAGCTGCACAATTTCAGTATGTACCTCAGTGATAAATGGTATTCCCTGACTGCAAAACCCGGAACCTATAACGATAATGACCCAATTGGCGTTCTCGATGTCACGATACTCTCCAACCTGATCCTGGAACCTATTCTCGACATCAAAGATCTGCGCACCGATAAAAGGATTGATTTTGTAGGTGGTATTCGTGGTCTGGGCGAACTAAAGAAAAGAGTCGACAGCAACGAAATGAAGGTCGCCTTTGCACTCTATCCTGTTTCGATGAAACAGTTGATCGATATTGCAGACACCAACAACATCATGCCTCCGAAAACCACCTGGTTCGAACCTAAACTGCGTAGCGGTCTGGTTGTACATAAACTTGATTAATCCATCATAATTATTCACAATTAAACCCAAAAGACTATGCCAATCAATGCTTTGGTGTTAAAAACACTCGATGAGGCAGGCAAACCTCTTCGTTCCGCCGAAATAGCTACTGCTGCCGGAATAGATAAAGCCGATGTTGATAAAGCCATCAAACAACTGAAAAAGGATGAGAAGATCTGCTCTCCAAAAGTTTGTTTCTACGAAATAAAAAAGTAATTCTTTCCTAAAAGCCCCTTCAATGGGGCTTTTTTTTATGATGTCAACGTTTCATTCAGCCATCCAGGCCAAAAGAACGACTAAATATCAAAATAAATCCGGTAAACAATCACCATGAGTCGAACTCATTTCGCAGGGTTTTCGCGTACCTTTCGCGCTAATGTAGCGCGAAAGGTGCACGAAAGGTGCGCAAATGGTGTGCCAATAGTGTGCCAATTGTCTTTTTTTTATTCCTAGAATCGACCCTTCTTTTATTTTTATTCCCCCAATGATAATTAAAAAGTGGATTCATCCAAAATAAAGGGGGGTTCATACAATAACTCCCGAATAATCGCATTTTTTTATAACATAGTATTTTTTTTATTTAATATTGTTGAATGGTTTCAATGTATATTTGATGATTCTGTTTAAAAAGGCTAACTCTTAGAATGAATAAATTTTTACTCTTTACGCTATTTGTTTTTTTATCATTTCAGGTTACTGCTCAAATAAAGCTAAGCGAAGAGGCTGTCAATACCGGGCTTCTGACCCCCTATTCCAATTATTTTTCTGCTGAACGTGAATTGGTCTACACCCAGTTCAACAAGTCCCGCTATCTGACCGGCGACGATATCTGGTTTACCTGCTGGGTCTTAAGTCCCTCCAGTAAACTGCTTAACTATACCACTACGAAGCTTTATGTAGAGATCTGGTCTGCTGAAAAGAAGATAATCAGCCGGAAGATTCTGAACGTAAAGGGGGGCAGCGCGAGTAACTTCATCCATGTGGCCGATACCCTGGTTCCCGGAACCTATTGCTTTAGGGCCTATACTTCCTGGATGCGTAACTTCTATCAGGATAAGGACTACAACATTCCCATGACCATAGTCGGACCCACCGTTAGAAAATCAAAGACAGACTTTACTATTGCGCCAACAAAGAATTTATCGTTAAAAGGAGCGCTTCAGACCACTCCCGTTCCGGATTATGATATTCAGTTCTTGCCCGAGAGCGGCCACTTCATCGAAGGAAATGAAAATGTGCTCGGGGTTAAAATAACGGATGCCTTTGGGCATGGAGTAAAGGCAACCGGAAAAGTGTTGGATGCAGCCAACAAAGAAATAGCCACCTATGCTACTTCTGAGCTGGGGATGACCAGTTTCATCATATCGGATACTCAGAACACAGCTTACCGGTCTATTATTGTTTTGCCGGATGGAAACACCCGCGAAGTAAAGCTCCCACTCGCAGAAAAACAAGGCGTTGCAATCAATGTCAATACCGGCTTGAAGGATGTGGTCCTGATCCAACTGCAGTTCAATCCTGCGGAGTGGGCTTTAAAACAGTCTTACATTCTGATGATCCATGCCGATGGTGTGATGTACGCCAATTACAAGATCAATTTTAACGACTCTCCTTTAAGACAGTTTGCCCTTAAGAAGAGCATTTTGGGAAGCGGAATCATCTACGCCACCATTTTTAATGAAGACCTGCAACCCATTTCCGAACGACTCTTTTACAGCCAGAACAAGACCCTAAAAGGTAAACTTTCGCTTCAGGCCTGCGCCTTGTCCAATGACACGGTCAGGCTGACCGTTAAGTCCTCGGATTCCTTGTCAGTAGCCCAGATTGCCAAATTGAGTTTCTCAGTGCTGCCCGCAGGGACACTGATGAATGATTTCACATCCAGCCTGCTTTCTGAATCCAGGTTGAGGCCGGCGCTAAGAGGCGAGATAGAAAATCCCGATTATTACTTTGAAAAGAGTGACAGCACACACCTTATAGCGTTTGACAACCTGATGATGATACAGGGCTGGAGAAAATATGACAGCAAAGAGATTGCCAAATCAAAAGACTCTGCAAGGTTTACCTATCCGAATGAAAATGGGTTCACCATAAATGGTTCAGTCAAGAACTTCTTAAGTAATAAAATGGAATCAAAGAGTATGATATCCCTGTTTTCACCACAGAATAAAGTTATTACTTTTTCTAAAGTAGATAATGTGGGTAAGTTCCGTTTTACGAATCTTTATCTGGCTGATTCTTCTCACGTAATCGCCTCAGCTTCCAGCATTAAAGGTGCCAAATGGAATCGAGTCCTGGAAACATCCATTCCTGAGACTTTGTTAGATGCACTGGATTTCACTCAACTCATCACACCACCTGTAAAGCAAGAAGTTATTAATAATGAAATTCCCAAATTGACAAAAGGAGTCATTCGATTGGGTGAAGTAGTGATTACTGCACAAAAGAAAGATCCGTTTCAACACAACGTTCACGTGAGCGCAATTACAAGCAGACAATTGGAAATCACAAAAGATGTTTATAATCAATATTCAACTCTTCAACAATTATTGACAATTTATTTCGGTATAGGAGTTAATACAGATATGAATGGAAAAATTAGCTTCGATTTCAGGAGAGGAAGTTCATCACCACAACCCGACTTGTATATAGATGTTTCAAAAATTGGTGATCCCTATGAATTTCTTTCTTATCCACTGAGCTTTATTGAAGCCATTGCACTTGATAAAATAAACCCTGTCATAGCTATAACCTCACGAACAACACCTTTATTCGAAAAGGTAGATGACACGAATATGAACAGACTGATTGTTAAAGGGTATGCTGCGCCAAAAGAATACTTCGATCCCATTTACCTGATCACACCTGAAAATCCTGACTACTCAAAGTATGCCACGCTCTACTGGAAACCGGAAGTAATCACTGATTCTACCGGTACTGCAACCTTTAAGTTTCATGTTCCCCATTCCATTCCATCTGTTGTCATCAGGGCTGAAGGCATCAACCTTGAGGGTTTGATTTATTTACATAATGAAAAATTAATTCTTCCGGGCAGAGAAGACAATGACCATTAAGATTTAATGGGCATTCGGTTATTTGGTGCCGGAAGCCTTGCCCACCATAAAACCAAATTCCTGGGCGCCCAACAACCCTTCATCGCTCACGCCCTCTATCTTTCCCACAAAGTTGTAATTAATGTCGGAACAAAAGAACTCGAGGGTGGCTTCGCCTTTTTCGTTGGTCGTTACTTTAGGAGCCCAAAGGAGTGTATTTCGGAAATCTGCCAATAAATTTTCGTCCGATACTTTATCATAGTTGGGGCTGTAGAACTCCTTGTGCGGGTAGTAGCCTTTTACCTGGGTTAAGTTATTCATTTTCATAAGATCTTCCTGTGAATATTTTGGAGAATGATAGACAATGCTTTCAGTGGCTTCATTCCCAATAAAATTCTTATAAGAATTTCCCTCAACAGGCATTGTTGTCCCGGTTTCATTTCTACCATGATTCGGACAATTCAATACACCGAAACGACAAACGTAATCAGTGGTCAGTTTTGCAAGACTGTCTAAATGACCCATAAATTTATCCCTAAAAGTCTGAACCCCCATTCTTTTGATGGTTACCTGAGGCAATTTAATGACATTGTGACCTGCCACCGGAATACCTGATAACTCATCATTATTTTTTATCACGGTGGGTCTTTCCAAAGGAAAGTTCAGCACTTTCTTTTTCCTAATTTCCTCGATACTCTGAAATGGGTCAGAAATTCTGATCTGAAATCCATACTTGGGAAGTCCCAGCGGTTTTAAATAGACATAACCTCCCGACCCTAATTCTAAATGTTGTGGCTCAATCATAAATCTTCCGGTCGTATCGGAAACATTTAAAAAACTGTTTCCTATCATTGTAGAATTAACAGCCGACACTGTCAGTATATCTCCCGGTATTATCTTTAATGTTTTGGAAAACACTTCTGCTTCTGTCCCGTCAGCAATAAGTGGTTTCTTTGGTGAGCCAACCTTCAGGTTATCCTCTGACCAGACATAGTTTCTCCAGCCCTGGGTGAGCAGTAACAAGTCCAACGACTGACTCCGGTCTTCATTTTTGCCGTCAAAATAGTAGGCGGGGTCATAGATCCTTCCTTTTATTTCTGAGCTCAGCAAGCAGCTTGTGAGGATGTTTCTGGTGTTTTGAGGGTTCTTGTAAAGCTTATCAAACACACTCACTCCCAAGTCGGCCACAACGGGTTTCCCGTTTTCATCCCTTACGCTGATTTTCAGTGAGGCTTTTTCCCGCGTCTCATATCTCTCCTTCGACATTTTAGCCTCGATATGGAGTTTCTTCTCGGGGTTGACATAAACGAGCCGTTCGGCCAGGGGGACCAGGCCTTCATTGAAGAGGGTGAATTCAGCGATACCCTGGCAGGGGAATTCATTGATGGGTATCTTGATTTTAAGCTCCTGATTAAGCATTCCTAAAGCGATACAATAAACAACACCTCTAACCTGTCCTCGCAGGTAAACTTTCATATTCTCAAGATCGGAACTTTTTGAAACTAAAAGCGTCAGATATTTTTCATCCCTTGCCGAGAGCTGCATCACAACTCCCCTGGGCTGTACCGGGGGAAAAGCAAAGGTGCTGTCGCACTTTGGTTTGCTCAGCCGGATAAGGTATTTCTTCCCCGGGGTCGGAGCCAACTTCATGACCCCCATCCCGTCGTGGGCGCTCTTGAATGCCTGAAGGGGCTTGTTATTTTCAAACAGCGTTCCCTCAACATCCAGAGGGTTTCCATCCTGGTTGACCGCCTTAAAGGCAAGGCTGGAGGTCAGCCCTTCAACGAGGTTGCCCCCTTCGGGGAAGAGGTCGAACTGGATAGGAGCCCGCTTTTTGTAAGGAACGGGAATGCTCAGGTTTACCTCCTTGAGGCTGTATTTTATCTTTACATCAACCTTTAGTCCTTCTTTTGAGCCTTTTGAAACAAACTTAAGTGTCGACTCCCCCTTTTGGTCTGTCAGGGCCTTTACCTGCTTGATGATCTTTTCACCTTGAAGTAGTGCAGACTCTATTTCAGCCATGTAGGCCGGTTCCCCGTGTTCGGAGAGGATATTTAGTTTAAGAGAGATAGTGTCACCCACGTTGTAATACAAACGGTTAAACTCAGGGTGAACAGCTATGCGGGGCTTCATGTCTGTTCTCACCTTAATCCGGCAGAGTGCGCTCAGCTCCGAGCTATCGTTATAAAAGGACTGCCCGGTATAGGCAGCCAGGAAGTAATCTCCTTCGGCCAGACTTTCACCAAGGTAGACATGGCCATCTGCAAACCCGTCACGGATCTCATACTTCTCATTCCAGACCGATTGTCCTGACTTTTCGTTGATCACTTGCAGGTAGAGGGTCCGACTTATAAGAGAAGGGGCTAAACTACTCCTGTCGAGCAGATAGGCCTTGAACCAAAGGTCCTCATCGGTTTCATAAATTTCTTTGTTGGTTTGCAGGTAGACCTGTTCGGAGGGGGCGGTCTTTGCAAGGGATTGGAGCCGTTCGTTTAATGTATCCATCTCCGGACTGCTCGTTTGCGAAAAGGCAACAATGGAGAGCAGAAAAAAACCGATGAATAATAAGTATCTTTTGATTGGAAATCCTGGTCTAGGGGTATAAATCGTTTCTGTTATCATAAGTAACTGTTTTGATTCCTTATACAAAGATAAAAGTAAGTTTTTAAGAAGCAAATAATTTCATTTTATAGTAAAAAAGTAGATTCATCCAAAATAAAGGGGGGTTTATACAATAACTCCGGATTAATTGCATTTTTTTTATAACATAGTTTAATATTTATTTAATATTGCTGAATGGTTTCAATGTACATTTTATGATTCTGTTTTAAAAGGCTAACTCTTAGGATGAATAAATTTTTACTCTTTACTCTTTTTGTGTTTTTATCATTTCATGTTACGGCTCAAAAGACGTTGACTGAAGAGGCCATCAAGACCGGGCTTCTGACCCCTTATCACAATTATTTTTCTGCTGACCGGGAAATGGTCTATACCCAGTTCAACAAGTCCCGCTACCTGACGGGTGATGATATCTGGTTTACCTGCTGGATTTTGAATCCATCGAGCAAACTGCTCAGCTACTCCACCACGAAGCTGTATGTGGAGATCTGGTCTTCGGATAAGAAGATGATCAGCCGCAAGATCCTGAACGTTAAAGGGGGTACGGCCAGCAACTTTATCCATGTGGCCGATACCCTGGTTCCCGGAGCCTATTGCTTCAGGGCCTATACCTCCTGGATGCGAAATTTCTATCAGGATAAGGATTACAATGTTCCCCTGACCATAGTTGGACCCACTGTTAAAAAATTAAAGACGGATTATACTGCTGCACCCAAAAATGATGTTCTCATAAAAGAAACACTTCAATCCACTCCACTTCCTGATTATGATATCCAGTTACTTCCTGAGAGCGGTCACTTTATTGAAGGGATCAACAATGTGTTCGGGGTTAAAATAACGGATGCTTACGGGCACGGGGTCAAAGCTACGGGAAAGGTCTTTGACGGTGCCAATAACGAAATAGCTTCCTATACCACTTCTCAGTTGGGGATGACCAGTTTCATCCTGACGGAAACCCAAAACACAGCTTACCGATCTACTATTGTTTTGCCGGATGGAAACACCCGGGAAGTAAAACTACCCCTTGCAGAAAAACAAGGCGTTGCGATCAATGTCAATTCCACTCTGGAGAATGTGGTCCTGATCCAGCTACAGAACAATCCTGCGGAGAGGGCTTTGAACCGGTCTTACTTTCTGATGATCCACGCCAATGGTGTGATGTACACGAATTACAAGATCAATTTTAACGTCTCGCCTTTAAGGCAGTTTGTACTTAAGAAGAGCGATCTTGGAAACGGGATCATCTATGCCACCCTCTTTAACGAAGAGCTCAAACCCATCGCAGAACGGCTGTTTTACAACCAGAACAAGACCCTTAAGGGCAAACTTTCTTTTCAATCCAGCGCCCTTTCCAATGACACGGTTATGCTGACCGTTAAGGCCTCTGATTCCTTGTCAGTGGTTCAGGCGGCCAAACTGAGCTTCTCTATACTGCCCGCAGGGACACAGATGAATGATTTTACATCCAGTTTGCTTTCTGAGTCCAGATTAAGGCCTACGCTCAGGGGCAAGATTGAAAATCCTAATTATTACTTTGTAAACAGTGATCCAGAGCGACTGGCTGCACTGGACAACCTGATGATGATACAGGGCTGGAGAAAATATGACTGGCAGAAGATCTCCCAGGCAAAAGACTCCAGCATATTTGCCTATCCAAAAGAAAATGGTTTCATCATTAATGGTTTAGTGAAAAACTTCCTAAAAAACAAAGGGGAATCCAAGAGCATGATCACGCTACTTTCACCCCAGAATAACATCGTGACGTTATCACCAGTGGATAATGAAGGGAAGTTCAGTTTTGTCAATCTGTACCTGAAGGATTCAACTAAAATGATAGCTATTGCAACGGGTGTCAAGGGTGCGGACTGGAATCGTGAACTGCAAACTACTATTCCCGAGACCAAGTTGGATACTCCGGATTTCAAGCAACCAGTAGGGCTACCTGTTAAGCAGAAATATACTGATGATAACCCCCCACTCATAACCAAGGGTGTCATTCAGTTGGGTGAAGTGATCGTTACTGCTCGTCGGACAGACCCAATAAAAAGTCCCTTTTTGAGCGTGAGGTTCAGAAACAGGCAATTTGAGTTTACAAAAGAGAACTATCATGACTACCATACTCTTGATCATTTATTGAAGGTTAATTTTGGTGTTGTTGTCAAATATGATGAAATTGGACAGGAACACTTTATGAGCATTTTTGATGATAAGTCAGTTTTCTCCACAACATCAATTGATCCCATCATGGTAATTGATGGGATGCAGGTAAAAGGAGCAAATGAACTACTTTCTGTACCAAAGGAAATGATTGATGCTGTTGCAGTTGAATATGGGTTATATCACATACTTGTATGTATTATTATTACGACCCGCACAACACCCCTTTTCGAAAAAGCTGATGACACGAATATAAACAGATTGCTCGTGAAGGGCTATGCTGCCCCAAAAGAATATTTCGAACCTAAATACCTTTTTACCCCTGAAAATCCTGAATACTCAAAGTATGCCACTCTCTACTGGAAACCGGATGTGATCACTGACACAACTGGAGCCACCTCATTTAAGTTTGTGGTTCCCCATTCCATATCTACGGTTAATATAAGAGCAGAAGGCATAAACCTTGAGGGACTGATCTATTTACATGATCAAAAGTTAATCCTTCCAGGTAGGGAATACAATGAATTCTGATTAAAACATATATTATGAATAAATTCTTATTCTTTACTCTTTTTGTTTTTTTATCATTTCATGTTACGGCTCAAAAGACGTTGACTGAAGAGTCAATCAAGACCGGGCTTCTGACCCCCTATCACAATTATTTTTCAGCAGATCGTGAAATGGTCTATACCCAGTTCAACAAGTCGCGCTACCTGACCGGGGACGATATCTGGTTTACCTGCTGGGTTTTGAATCCATCCAGTAAACTGCTCAGTTACACCACCACAAAGCTTTATGTCGAGATCTGGTCTTCGGACAAGAAGATGATCAGCCGGAAGATCCTGAACGTTAAGGGAGGAAGCGCGAGTAACTTCATCCATGTGGCAGACACGCTGGTTCCCGGAATCTACTGCTTCAGGGCCTATACTTCCTGGATGCGTAACTTTTATCAGGATAAGGATTACAATGTTCCCCTGACTATTGTTGGACCCACCGTTAAAAAATTAAATACTACTACTTCCATTGCTCCCGTAAAGGATGCGCCATTAGTAGGAACGATTCAGCCCACTCCCCTTCCCGATTATGATATCCAGTTCCTGCCCGAAAGCGGTCACTTCATCGAAGGAATCAACAACGTGTTCGGGGTTAAAATAACGGATGCATACGGGCACGGGGTCAAGGTTACGGGAAAGGTGTTTGACGGTGCCAATAACGAAACAGCCACCTATACCACTTCTCAGTTGGGGATGACCAGTTTCATCCTAACGGAAACCCAAAACACAGCATCTTACCGGTCAACTATTGTTTTGCCGGATGGAAACACGCGCGACGTAAAACTACCCCTGGCAGAAAAGCAGGGCGTTGCAATCAATGTCAATTTCGGTCTGGAGAATGTGGTCTTGATCCAGCTACAAAGCAATCCTGCGGAGCGGGCTTTAAACCGATCATATTTTCTGATGATCCACGCCAATGGAGTGATGTATACAAATTACAAGATCAATTTTAACGCCTCTCCACTAAGGCAGTTTGTACTTAAGAAGAGCGATCTTGGAAACGGGATCATCTACGCCACGCTCTTTAATGAAGAGCTCAAACCCATTGCCGAACGGCTGTTTTACAACCAGAACAAGACCCTTAAAGGAAAACTTTCTATTCAAGCAAGCGCCCTTTCCAACGACACGGTTATGCTGACCGTTAAGTCCTCCGATTCCCTGTCAGTGGCTCAGGCAGCCAAACTGAGTTTCTCGATACTACCCGCAGGGACCCAGATGAATGATTTCTCTTCCAGTTTGCTTTCCGAATCCAGGTTAAGACCGGCTCTAAGAGGTGACATCGAAAATCCCAATTATTATTTTGAAAAGAATGATTCCACGCACCTTTTGGCACTGGACAACCTGATGATGATACAGGGCTGGAGAAAATATGACTGGCAGCAGATCACCCAAACCAAAGACTCGGTTCAATTTAACTACCCCAAAGAAAATGGCTTCATCATCAATGGCATAGTGAAAAACTTCCTTAAAAATAAGGCGGAAGCAAAGAGCAAGATAGTTTTGTTATCTCCCCAGAATAACATCGTGACGTTATCCCCGGTGGATGAGGATGGAAAGTTTCATTTTGCCAACCTGTATTTGAAGGATTCAACTAAAGTGGTTGCAGCTGGCTTGGGAGCCAAGGGGGCAGACTGGAACCGTGTATTGGAGACTTCCATTCCCGAGACCCTGTTGGATGCTCCGGATTTCAAACAACCCATTACCCCTTTTGTTAATCAGGAAACTACCGATGATAAAATCCCACTCATTACCAAGGGTGTCATTCAACTGGGCGAAGTGCTGGTCACAGCTAAATGGAAAGATCCGTTTGAAAAGGTTTTCCAATTGAGTTTTATGAGCAAAGAATATGTGTTAACTAAGGAAAACTATCATAATTACTATTCTTTTGAAGATATTTTAAAGTACGAGTACAATGTGATTTACAAATATGGTAGTTTCAGTAATCTTAATGTTGACCTGAAAACTCATCACCCCATCATGATATTAGATGGCAGAGAAGTTAGCGATCCCGAGCAAATAATGTCCTTACCAATGAGTATGATCGATGCGGTATCCATTGATAAAATGGGTATGACGCAACATATTGGAGTTATTGCAATCACGACACGATCAACACCTCTTTTCGAAATTGACAACAAGAATATGAACAAATTGGACGTAAAGGGATATGCAGCTCCCAAAGAATTCTTCGAACCCAAATACCTGATCACTCCTGAAAACCCTGACTTCTCCAAATATGCCACACTCTACTGGAAACCGGATGTGATCACGGACACAACCGGAGGCGCAACCTTTAAGTTTCATGTTCCCCATTCCATTCCATCTGTAAATATCAGGGCAGAGGGCATCAACCTTGAAGGATTGATCTATTTACATAATGAAAAATTAACCCTATCAGGCAGAGAAAACAATGACCAGTAATCTAAAATAAAGCAAACGATGATGGGGGTTAACCCATTTAACCATTTATCTATTATGAAAAAACAAAACATCTCATTAGTATTATTAATCACCCTCTTGTTTTTGGGAAGCAATGTTTTTGCACAAAAACACACTATTGTAGTTTATCGCTATAATCAGGATTCAATAAAAAGTGATGCCTATAATTTGCCATTATGGAGAATATTTGAAGGTAGATCCTTTGGTGAGAATACAGGTTATCCGGGTAAATTCATTTCTTTTAATAAAAAGAGGGAATATTCAGAAACCATTTATGATTATTTGATTAAAGATACAACATGTCTGATAATTGCAGATTTAATGGGGCATCAGACCTTAGTTATCCCCGGGGATACGTTGATAATGAATATAGGGAACAAAATTCCAAAGCCAGTCAATAAACTACGTCCGATTATGTGGAGCAGAAATTTAACCCATGAAGGCAAAAACAAATTTGTAACTACCCTTTTTGATTCGTTGCAAATTGTAACAGGTGACCTGAGATACACCCGTATCCCCTTTGCAAAAACTGATCCGTTGGGGCTTTATTGCGAAAATGTGCATAACATGTATAATGAACGGATTTCTTTTTTGGAAAAATATTGTGATAGACACGCTATTGCCAACCCTTTAAAAAAATTGGCCAGAATTGAAATTGAGGCGGCTTACATAACAAATCTTCTTTTTCCAATAGGAAATTCTAACGGTATCACGATCAATGATTATCCAAAACCCTATGCTGAAACGCTGCTCGCTGCAAAATTTACAGATCCCGCAATCTATTTCAAAACAGCAATGTACAGTGGTACAGCTTATACATTTACCAGGTGCGTTTTGCAAAAAGATAGAACAAACGCCCCTTCATCAGAAAAAGATATAAAAGTATTCTATCAAACTATCAAACTCAATTATCCTGATACAATCAGAAATCATTTGTTGACACTTCATTTATCCTCTATATTAAGAGATACAAGAATAGTATGCAACTCTTTCGATTCGCTGTACTCGGATTTTAAAAGCATTTGCAGGAATCAATTGTACACTCATTACCTGGATTCACTAAATGTGGTGAGAAAACAGTTTGTGGCTAAAAAATATACTTTAAATGAAGCCATGGAGTCTCAAATTATTGATGGTAAAGATCAGGTACTGACCGTAAAGCAGTTGTTTAAAACAAAACCAGTGCTGATTATTTGCTGGGCAAGTTGGTGTGAACCCTGTTTAAAAGAAATTCCGTCTGAGAAAAAATTACAGGAGGCATATGGTGATAAGGTTGACTTTATCTATCTTTCTTTTGATAGCAGTAAAAAACCATGGCAGGATAAGTTACAGACATTGAGCATAAAGGATGGCAACAATTATTTGTTAACAAATATCAACAAGTCCAATTTCAACCTGTACTATGAGATTTCGACCATTCCGCGCTACCTGCTTTATGACAAAAACGGGAACAAAGTAGAGACAAAAGATTTGAGACCTTCAAACGATGGTTTAAAGATTTTATTGGATAAGCTGGTTCTTTGATCTTTTATGTTAATTTATCGGGCCGCTATATTAAAGCAGTCCAAACCAACACAATTATGAAAAGACAGCTTGCCACCTTTTTAATATTTGTTTTACTCTCTACGCTGGCCAATGGACAAAAAACGATCATTGGAAAAGTCCTGAACAAGACCACCCATGAACCCATACCCTTTGCCAATATCGGCATCTTAAATTCAAATATTGGGACAATATCCAATATGGATGGGAGTTTTTCAATATTGATTCCCGAACGACTAAGTCATGAAACATTAATCTTTACTTCACTTGGATATTATAAACAAGATTTAGCCGTAATAAATCTCCAACCAAACAAAGGGTATACCGTCTATCTGGATGAAATGGCAATCATGCTGCGGCCCGTTGTGATCACTCCCTTGAAGGATATCATCCTGGGCAATGAAAAATACCGCGGCGGTAATTATGAACCCGACACCGTATATGCGGGACGGGCCGTATCCTTATTGATCGATGGCAAGAACTTTCCCAAAGGAACCGGTTTTCCGGTTTATATTAAAAATGCAAAGTTGTATATTCTATTTAACAGCATCGGGTCATATAAATTTAGAGTCCGGATTAATAAATACGATAGCCTGACCGGCAAACCGGGAGAGGACCTGCTTGAGGAAAGTATCATTGTAGAATCGAAAATCAGTAATGGCTGGTTAAATTTCGACCTTAAAAAATCATACTTCAGTGTTAAAGGTCCATTTTTCGTGACGTTTTAGCAACTAGTAGATCTGAAGGGACGAAGTGATATCGCTTGGGGTTACCGCAAAATTAAACGCCACCCTGAATGGTTTAAAAATGATACCGTTCTGATCGACAACAAAAAGGTAATCACAAAGGACTATACAGAAGAAAATGAAGCTCTTCCGGGAACTTATATCGGCATATCCAATTCTAAATCAGCAATAAAAAATTACACTTGTTATGTTCGTCAGACAAGCCTGGGTGAGTGGACAAAAGTACCCATTGCGATAGCAGCAACAGTGACGGTCAGTTGTGAGAAAGGTAAAATATTAAAAGGGAAAAAAGGGTTAGCAACATTTTTATAAATAATAGTTTATTTGTCATTAAAGACCAGAGAATCCCCCTTGAAGAACTATCCATAACGCTCATAAGACTTAGGGAATAGCTAAGGCAACTTCGTGTTTACTTCGTGTTTGCTTAGGGTTTGTTTGGGGTTTCCTTGGTACCTGCAACACGAAGGAATCACGAAACAAACACCATGAAGCATCCTAATAAAGATCTTACAGAGAAGAGTATTATTAGAATATTCTATGAGTCGTAGAAGCTTCATTGCATGAGTGGGGTCTAAAGGCCCGAACCAAATGACAGATGATAAAAAGGAGCGGAAAAAATAAAGGTTTTGATTAAATGTGGTGAAATTGTCTCCCAATGGCCCCCAAATAATGGAGTATTTATTTGATTATCTGTTTTTTAATGACTATATTGCGGTTGATTAAATCATTAAATATCATGAGAAAATGGTTGAGAATAATGAGGATCACGAAACCTTTTAATTAATAATGGCTGATCCCAGTTACGGTTAATAAAGTGTTAAAATTACATTTATAAAAGATAATGTAATAAATTTGAACAAAAATTTTAAAACATGAAAATAAATACATTTAAAAATTGGTTTGGCTACAAACCACTACTTTTGGGTTTGATGATTGTCGGCACTACCCTCTCCGGCGTCAAGGCTCAAAGATTAGACTCACTCAATGTGATTCCAGCCGGGAAGCAGGCAGTGAAACTCACCCTTGATTTAAATAAAAAAGGCGCTGCCGTAAATCCAATCTTTGCCGGATTAATGACTGAAGAGATCAATTATTCATATGACGGAGGTCTCTATGCTGAATTGATTCAAAATCGCATCTTCAAAAACGATAAAAACAACCCTACTCATTGGTCAGTAATTACAGAAGGTGATGCTGCAGGCACTATCGCGCTGGACGAAAGTCAGCCTATCAATAAATCGTTAACCGTTTGTCTGAAGTTGGATGCCACTAAAGCCGGAAAACGCGTTGGTATTACCAACGATGGGTTTTGGGGATTTCCGGTAAAACCCTCTACAACCTACAAGTGTTCTTTCTGGGCCAAAGCTGATAAAGCTTCAGGTCCATTAACCATTGCTATCGAAAGCAACGACGGCACCGTGACTTTTGCCAAAGCAACTGTCGCTAAGGTTAGCGATCAATGGCAGAAATACAGTGTAACACTGGTTACCGGTAAATCTGTGAATCCATCAAAAGAAAACCGTTTTGTAATTACAACCACAAATACCGGAACCTATTGGTTCAATCTGGTTTCCCTCTTCCCTCCTACTTATAAAAATACTGCTAATGGAAACCGTATTGATATTATGCAGCTTCTGGCTGACATGAAACCTCATTTCCTTCGTTTCCCAGGTGGTAACTTCCTGGAAGGTCCCAACATTAAAGAACATTTCCCTTGGAAGGAAACTTTGGGAGCCCTTGAAAACAGACCCGGTCATGCAGGTAGCTGGGGATATCGTGCTACAGATGGCATGGGCCTACTGGAATTCCTGATGTGGTGCGAAGATCTGAACATGGAACCTGTTCTTGCAGTCTTTGCCGGATATTCTCTTGACAGGAAACCTGTTTTAGCAGGCCCGGGATTGGAACCTTTTGTAACAGAAGCACTGGAAGAAATTGAATATGTAACCGGTGATGTTACCACCAAATGGGGAGCTCAAAGGGCAAAGGACGGACATCCAAAACCTTTCAAACTCACTTATGTTGAGATTGGGAATGAAGACTTTTTTGACAAAACCGGTAGCTATGAAGGCCGTTTTGCCCAGATCTTTGATGCTATCAAGGCAAAATATCCAAAGCTGCAACTAATGGCCACTACCCCTGTTAAATCCCGTGTAGCTGACCTGGTTGATGAGCATTATTACAGGAATGCCATTGACTTTTACGGACAGGCTTTCCAGTATGACAAATATGACCGCAAGGGTCCAAAGATCTTCTGTGGAGAATGGGCTACCCGTGAAGGCTCTCCAACAACCAACTTCAATTCAGCCATGGGTGATGCAGCCTGGATGACCGGGATGGAACGCAATGCCGACATCGTTCAGATTCATTGCTTTGCTCCACTTTTTGTGAATGTAAACCCAAAAACGGATAAGTACAAGTCTGGTATGCAGTGGGAATCTGACCTGATCGGTTATGATATCCTGAACAGTTATGGTTCGCCTGCTTATTATACCCAGAAAATGTTCAACACTTATATGGGAGATGCAGTTGTGGTATCTTCAGCGACAAGTGTTCCTTCACAGGATTTGTTACCACCCGCAGGTAGAAACAGAACTGTCGCTCCAAAGGCCAGAAAAGTGGCTAGTTTCTTCTATTCGGTTACCCGTAATACCAAAACCGGAACCATCTACCTGAAACTGGTCAATACAGCACCGGTGGCTCAGACAGTGGATATCAGCCTGAATGGCGCCAAGACAGTTAAACCTGAAGGTACTTCTGTTCTTTTGCATGCTGATAATACAACCGATACCAATTCGATTACCGATCCTGTTAAAATAGTTCCGGTAACCTCGAAAGTTAAGGGATTGGCAACAAATATGACCCGTACTCTAGCTCCTTATTCGATAAATATTCTTCAAATCGAAGCAAAATAAAAAGATATCATATTTAGTTGTAATTTTAGGTCTGTCTTTTGTATAATGTGATGCAACGGACAGACCTAATTTATTTTATTACTTTATGAATTCTCAGGAAACCGGAAGTATTAAATTCATTTGTAACTGGATTCAATCAGAGCCTGTTGATGTTGAAACGATCATTGAGATCAACCGTTGGCGCAGTATTCTTCACAAACACCAAATGATTGGTGTATATCCAAATGGAATTGGGTATGGGAATATCAGTATCCGGCTTAATCACAAAGAATTTCTAATTTCAGGTACTTCAACCGGTCATCTCGAGACACTCACCAATCAACATTATTCAAAAGTCATCTCCTATAATTTCTCAGAAAATACGCTGGCTTGTATTGGTCCGGTTAAAGCCTCAGCCGAGTCGTTAACCCATGCCGCGGTTTATGAGATGGACCCAGGGATCAATGCCATCATTCACGTTCACAATAAACAGATCTGGGATGAGCTGATCCATAAAGCGCCAACAACGTCTATAGATGTTGAATATGGCACACCACAAATGGCTTTGGAGATCAAAAGTCTGTTCAAAACCACTGATGTCCTCGACAAGAAACTTTTGGTGATGGGTGGTCATGAAGAAGGCATCATTACTTTTGGAAAAGATCTGGAGGATGCCGGAGCATTAATACTGAATTGTCTTTAATCAATCATAATTCTCATTTAAAATTAATTACATGAAAACAAAAGTACAAGGTTTATTTATCCTGATGGCACTCCTGCTGTCGGGTGTAATGTCCTCAGCTCAGGTACAACCTGCAAATGCAACAGGTACCTGGAAAGTCCAGATGGACTCGCCAATTGGCGTAATAAAAAACACTTTTACCATTAAGCAGGATGGCGCTTCGCTCACCGGTAAGATTACCAGAGAAATGGAAAGTGGAAAAACTGATATTGATCTCACCGAAGGTAAAGTCTTTGGAGATTCGGTTTCTTTTGTAGAAACCTTTTCATATCAGGATAACCAAATGAAGATTTCATACAGAGGTAAAGTTGTGGGTAACGATCTAACATGTCTCCGGAAAGTTGGTGATTACGGGACCACCACTGTTGTCCTGAAAAGAGATGCAACCCAACCGGTTGCAGCCAGAGCAGCCCGTCCACAACAACCTATCGTTTTAGGACCCGACGACAAGCCTGCATTCCCTGCAGCTCCTGAAGGATATGACAAGAAACGCGATGGTGTTGCAACAGGAAAATTAGAAACTGTTGAATACGATTCAAAAACAGTTGGCACCAAACGTTTAATGTCGGTATATACTCCTCCCGGATACACTCCCGGTAAAAAGTATCCGGTATTGTATCTTTTACACGGCATCGGTGGCGACCATCTGGAATGGGTAAACCAGGGTGCGCCCGCTGTAATTCTGGATAACCTTTTGGCTGACAAAAAGATCGTTCCAATGATCGTGGTCATGCCTAATGGACGCGCCCAGGTAAATGACAAGGCCGAAGGTAATGTATATGCTACTGCACCTGCTTTTGAGAATTTCGAAAAAGACTTGCTGAACGATGTAATCCCTTGTATTGAATCAAAGTATTCTGTTAAGAAAAACAAAGAGAACAGAGCTCTCGCCGGATTATCAATGGGAGGCGGACAATCGCTGAACTTTGGTCTTGGCCATCTGGATACTTTTTCATGGATTGGTGGATTTTCATCAGCGCCCAACCAAAAGACACCACAGTTATTGGTTCCAGATCCTAAAGCAACAACCAAACAATTAAAATTACTCTGGATTTCATGCGGAGATCAGGATGGTTTGATTTCATACGCACAGAAATTTCATGCCTATCTGAAAGAAAACAATGTGCCTCATATCTGGCATCTTGATTCAGGAAAACATGAATTCAAGGTATGGAAAAACGATCTTTATCTCTTCTCGCAACTCATTTTTAGATAAAAGAGTCTGAAAAACCTTATTGGTTTAATTTTGTTAAAAGGTTAATCAAGTAACAACTTATAACAAAATTGCGTCCAGTGTCCCGTAGCAATTATGCAATACGGGGCACTGATTCTTTTTAGCTTACCCCTTTCTTCTCATCTTTCCAATTCTTGCTTCATAAAAACCAGTAACTTTGCATCAATATAAAAACAGGGATATACTGTGGCGGAAATAGGAAAGCTGAACAAGCTAAGAGTAGTGAAAGAAGTTGATTTTGGCATCTACCTTGATGGTGATATCCATGGTGAAATATTAATGCCCAAGAGATATGTCCCTGAAAATTGCAAGCCTGAAGACATCATCGATGCATTCGTATATATGGATTCTGCTGACCGGATCATTGCCACGACTGAAAAGCCCTATGCCATGGTCGATGAGTTTGCATTGCTCACCGTTGTTTCTGTCAACCAGGTCGGAGCCTTTCTGGACTGGGGATTAATGAAAGACTTGCTGGTTCCATTTAGCGAACAAACCTTGAAAATGGAGGAAGGCAAATCTTATATGGTTTACATTTATCTGGATAACGAAAGCAGACGCATTGTTGCATCTGCCAAACTGGATCAGTTTTTAGACAATACCCCGCCAATGTTTGAGCCTGGAGATGCTGTTGAACTGATTGTATGCAGTAAGACAGAAATCGGCTACAAGGCCATCGTCAACAATACCTGGTGGGGTGTTATCTATGGCAACGAGGTCTTTCAGCATCTGAACAAAGGCCAGCATATCAAAGGTTATATCAAGAAAGTCAGGGAGGACGATAAAATCGACCTCAGTCTGTTTAAACCTCACTATGCCAAAGTAGATGATATCTCATCCATCATCATTGAGCGGCTTGAAGAACGGGGTGGATTCCTGGAGGTTACGGATAAAAGCAGTCCCGAGACGATCTATGATGTCTTTGGCGTAAGCAAAAAAGCTTATAAAATGGCTGTCGGCAAGTTATTCAAAGAAAAGGTGATCATGCTGGAAAAGAATGGAATCAGGATCATAAAAGCTAAACCTGTTCCTCCTCAACCTGAATCTCCTTTACAAGCTCCTCAAACAGATCAATCTCCGGAGTAGCATCAACCAGATCAGCTTCAATCCTTAGATTATCAATAATAAAGACCTGACGTTCCGGTGTGTTTTTTCCCATATAGAAAGACAACGTTTCCGGAATGTCGGAATGCTTTTTCAGGATCACTGGTTCCAGTCTGATCTGAGCGCCGATAAAATGTCTGAACTCATCGGGTGAGATCTCTCCAAGACCCTTAAAACGCGTAATCTCGGGGTTAGCCCCAACTTCAATCATCGCCTTTTGTTTCTCCTCGGGACTATAACAGTAAAAGGTTTTCTTTTTATTGCGCACTCTGAAAAGCGGTGTCTGAAGAATATATAAATGATGTGACTTTACGATATCCGGATAGAACTGAAGGAAAAAAGTAAGCAGCAATAACCGGATGTGCATGCCATCAACATCGGCATCTGTAGCAATCACAATGTTATTATAACGCAGGTTATCTAACCCATCTTCAATATTCAGAGCAGATTGCAACAGGTTGAACTCTTCGTTCTCATACACGATCTTCTTCGAAAGCCCATAACAGTTCAACGGTTTACCTTTTAAGCTGAAAACTCCCTGAGTATTTACATCGCGGCTCTTGGTTATCGATCCAGATGCAGAATCACCCTCTGTAATGAACAATGTTGTATCTAGTCTGCGTTGGTCTGAAGTGTTAAAGTGTATCCTACAGTCTCTCAACTTCTTATTATGAAGACTGACTTTCTTGATGCTTTCTTTCGCCAGTTTCTTGATGTTGGTGAGTTCTTTACGTTCCTTTTCCGACATCATGATCTGTTGCAACAACCCATCGGCTGTATCAGAATTCATGTGTAGAAAGTTGTCAAGATGGCGTTTGATTATTTCATTGATAAAGTTACGGACTGTTCGACCTTCGGGTTCCAGATACATCGAGCCCAGTTTGGTTTTGGTCTGACTTTCAAAGACAGGCTCCTGCACTTTAATACTGATTGCGGCTACCAGACCGGATCGAATGTCACCGGGTTCGAAATCCTTTTTATAAAACTCACGGATGGTTTTGACAACAGCCTCGCGGAATGCGGCCAGATGGGTTCCTCCCATGGTCGTGTTTTGTCCATTGACAAATGAATAATATTCTTCACCCGATTGATTGGCATGGGTGATTGCACACTCAAAATCTTCTTCGCGGATATGGATGATCGGATACAGAACAGGAGTCCCATTGAGGTTACGATTCAACAGATCCAACAAGCCATTCTTAGCTTGATACTTATCACCATTATGATTGATAATGAGTCCGCTATTCAGAAATGCATAGTTCCACAGCATCGACTCGACATACTCCTGGATATAATGGATATTTCCAAAGATCTCTTCATCAGCAATAAACGTAATTTTGGTTCCATTACGTTCTGTGGTCTCTTGTTCAGGAAAATCCTTTACCAGTTCTCCCCTGCAAAATTCTACGATTTTGGTCTTCCCCTCCCTGACACTTTGTACCCTAAAAAAGCTGGAAAGGGCATTGACTGCCTTTGAACCAACACCATTTAATCCAACTGCCTTCTTAAAGACATTGGAGTCGTATTTAGCTCCGGTATTTATTCTTGAAACGCAATCGATTACCTTACCCAAAGGGATACCACGGCCATAATCACGGACTGTAACAAGCTTTTCATTGATAGTGACTTCAACAGTACGGCCATTTCCCATGACAAATTCATCTACTGCATTATCGACGATCTCTTTGGCTAACACATAGATACCATCATCTGCTGATGACCCGTCACCGAGTTTTCCGATATACATACCCGGACGAAGCCGAATATGTTCCTTCCATTCTAACGAGCGTATGCTTTCTTCGTTATAGTCTTCAGCCATTATTTAAGCATTAATTTTAGTTCACAAAGATATCAAATCCGCACTGCATTCAATAGCAAGGATCTTTCAGAGATCAGTAAAATTATGAAAAAAAAGTCAGATCTGTTGCTAGACAAGTAGAATGAATTACAATTAAAAAATATAAATAATTAATTGATCATACTTTGAAGAATACTGATGAAGTGCCGCTACGGCTGCTGCCTCTGTAATATAGATTCCCAATGCAACACGGTATTTCCCTCTGGCGTCAATCATAACCAGGTTCTTAAAACCATCTTTCTTTAATGATTCGAAGGTCTTCATTGCATCCGGCAACGAAGTATAACTGGAATGTACCAGAAAATAGCTGGTTCCTTTATCCGGATTGGCTGAATTTACCGTTTCAGTTGTTGTTTCGGTTTTAGCCTTTGCCTTTAAAGGATCAATTTGTACAGGTTTAGATAGTTTTGTTACTGGCTGTTCTAAAGGTTTCTGATCTTTAACTACGGTTGAATTGGATTTGATTTCAGTGACATCGTTTTGTATAGTAGCGCGGGTAACGGTTGTCTTTTCGTTTGCACGGGTATCAGGTTCGGCTTTTGTAGTTTTAGCATTCACCTCTTTTAAGAAAGTGACATCCGTAATTCGGTCAGGCATTTCACTGGCCCAAATTGAAGCGAAGCCATTGTAAATACTGACGCCTATACATTGCCAATTCTGATTGGAACCTTGACCTTTGTTCATTATAAAATCCTGTGTCGATTTAGCGCTTAACCATAATGCAGCAAGGTCTTTGATCGAAGCCCCCTTTTTGGTTGCAATGACTATTTCATATCCTTTTCCCCTGAAACCTATAATCTCTGAGGGTTTAGAGGTCATCAGATCCAGATTCTTCTGTTTTTCGTTAAAACAGCAGGGAATCCATTTTCCCTTATCCGACCAACTGTTCATGTTACATCCATGCTCATCTTTACTATAGAGACGGATATCATTTAAATGGGTTTTGGCTACAAAACTAAGAGAAGGTGAAAGCTGAAGTTCACCCAGATCATGTTTCGCTCTGAAAATATTGATGGCTTCAAAGAGCTGTAATTCATTTTTTGTGATGGAATAATTTGCCGGAATAGTTTTAAGATCCTTATTTTGGGCTAAAGCCATGGGTGCTGACATCAATATGCAAGCACTGATTGTTAGAAAGAGTTTATACATTACCTATTATTAAAAAAATATTTATGTAATAAAATCCAATTAATGAATTCTATTTTCAATAATGCGGTTTAGTATTGCAAACAATGTACTTAAGACTATCAAGGAGTCAAAAATAACATTACCAATTATTTACAAAACACAATTCATTGGATAAGAATATCTCAAAATTAATATTTAAATAAACAAGAAACAAAATGTAAGATTGTTTTTATGAATTGTTAATATTGTGGTCAATGCGTGGTCAGCGACCATGCTATTATAGTTTCAAAGTCTGCAACAAAATAAAATCTGATTTCCGGATCTTAAATTCATTATATCCAATTCCGGTCTTACGAATGAAAACAAAAAGAAGATAACACATACACACAAAATATGAGAGGGAAGTAGTCAGTGCAGCTCCCTTGATTCCTAATACCGGAATAAGCACGAACCCGGCGCTCACTGTTAAAACCAAACCTACTGCAGAGCCATACATGCTATATCGTGGCAATCCGATCCCACTGAAAAAATGACTGATAATCATGGTCACTGAAGTAAATAACATGCCTGGAGCCAAAATCAAAACCACAACACGGGCTTCTGCAAATCCAGCTCCAAATAAAAAGACATATACACTCTGAGGCAATAAAACCATTACGATCAACAGCAATAAAGTCATACAAAAAACGCCCTTTATCAATGCAAGAGTCAGATTTCGAGCATAATTCATATCCAGGGTATTTGACATCCGGGCATAATGCACAGTAGCAGCACCCCGTCCAACAATCCATACACTTTCTGAAACCTGTGTTCCCACCGTAAAGACACCCAGCAATCCGGGTCCAAAGAAACGCTCAATGATATAATACGAAAGCCTGTAATTCACCATCTGAAAAATAGTCCCAAACTGCATAAAGGGGCTATATTTCAGCAGGGTGATAACGACAGAAGGCAATTCTTCAATATCAGAGAAATGTATCAGTTTTCGAATGGCAATCAGGCTTACTATAAATGAGGTGATAATGCCGGCATAAAAAGCAAATAAATAAGCCGTCACAGTATGGTTTCCACTCCAGAACACCAGAAATGTCAGAACAGAAAGCGTAATCAGAATTTGTAATGATCCCAATACATTGTAGATTACAAACCGTTCTTTCGCCAGTAGTATGGTCAGGTTCACAGAAGTTACGGTAACAAAAAAGGATAACCAGAAAACATCGAAAACATAAACAGAAGGAATTAAACCGGATGTAGATAATAAAACGGAGCCTGCTGAAGAACAAAGAAAAGCCCATAAATAAGAGGGTACGATCAGACGGAAAGCATCAAACCGTGGCAATAAATAGACGATTGCTGGTCCACCGATAAAATTACTCACCAGATTAATAAAGGTGATGCCCAATAGGATCAGACTGATTGTCCCCACACCAACAGCCCCAATATAATGTGCATTAATGACAATTATTGCAAACCCGGCTAACGCGGTTATCAATTTTCCTGCTGATGTTCCAATAATTCTTTTAATCATTACAAACCATATAAAGTCTTTAACTGGTTTTCAATCGACTTACTACCGAACCAAAGTTCTGCATAATCTTTAATCTTCTTCTGATCAAATCGACCACTATCCTCCATCAGTGAAAGTATCGATGAGTAGAGTGCATCTTCATCACAGGGTTTCACCAATCTTCCATTCCATTCATTGACCTGTTCACTGATGCCACCGGTATCTGTTGCAATGACCGGAATGCCAATTGCAAAAGCTTCGTTGATAACAACAGGCATGTTTTCATAGTTACTGAACAGAACCAGGAAAGAGACCGAATGCATAAGATAAACCAGGGCTTCACCCGTAACCAATCCCCGGAACTGAACCTTTGGAGAGTATAAACCTAATGAAGAAGCGTATTCTTTAAGCATTTCCAAATCTTCGCCCTCCCCCACCAGAATACATTCAAAATCAATACCGGTCTTATTCATTCTGGCCAGTACCCTAAGCAATCCTGAAATATTTTTTGACCGGTCTGTAAAACAAGAAATATGTACAAACCTGTTTACGGGAGGGAAAGGATGAATTTGAGGTCTAAAATAAATATCCTCAACAACATTTTGAAGCACAATATGATCCGGATTGGCCATGCCATAAGACTGCATGGATTTCCACAGATGATCAGTAACCGTTGAAACCGCTCTGGCCTTTCTTACCACCAAACGTGTGACAGCTATTCTCAGAGCCCCTTTAAATCCGCCATTGATATAACGGGTCCAGTGTTCAGTAATGACATAAGGAGTGTTTTCAATTAAACGTATCAGCAAAGCAAATAACCCCATCCTTGTCAATACATTAACATGTAAAAGATCAAATCCCTTCATTTCTTTTCTAACGATCCGGTAACCATTCAGCATGGCCACAAACCATCTGAACTGATTGATGATTTTATTGATAAATGCTGATTCAGTCTGTCCTGATTTAAAATAATAGCGTAAAGTCAGCAGATGATCTGCCCTATCAACTTCGATTACAGATAAATCCTGAGTTTGGATGACAGCCAGTACAGCAACATCTGCAAACAATGAAGCAACTTTTGCATGCCTTTCAATGAAAAGACCGGGCATGGGATCAATTTTGGAAGGATACCAGCGTGGAAGAAAAAGAATCTTTAAACGTTGTTGTGTCACCTTACTTTTTAATGATTAAATACATAAGTGTAAAGATAGATCAATTTTAAAGTCACCCAAACAACCCAAACATCAGGGGCGATTACAATAACTGCTAAACGCGATGGGCTTCCAACAGCTACCATTAAAATTAATTCGAAACCGGTTATCATTGTAAATGGTCTATCATTGGCTTTGCCACAAAGACAGTCAAATACAAAGTAATCATTAGCTGACATCGTTAAAATGTGGGGATGGCCCTTATGGCCATCCCCTCTTCCTGTCAGCGCATTTCATAACGACTGACAAAAAAATATCTTTAAATCTTGATTAAAATAAACACCATCTGTTAATTGTAAATATATTTATTAATTTTCAAATTCTGTAAATAGATATTTTAAAACATTGGAGTAAAGTTCTGTTAATCAATTTAAAAAGGCTAGAAAATTTTGTTATTATATAGAACATCACCTTACCTTCATAATCACCTACCTCAAACATATCACACCATCATTTGCAGACTTAAAAATCTGCAAAAAGTCCATTTCATCCAGAAAAAGGGGGGGTTCATACAATAACTCCCCCTTTTCATGCATTTTCCTCCCCCCTATCCAATAATTACACTAAATTTAAAACCTTAAAACCCAACCCCAATGAAAAGAGCCACCACCCTATTCCAGCCCCTCAGCATCCTCCTGGCCACCAGCATCCTCTTTGCCAGCTGCTCCAGCACCACCCTGCTCACCTCCAGCCCCTCCGGCGCTAAAGTCTATCTCAACGGCCAGTCCGTGGGCACCACCCCCTACTCCCATTCCGACACCCGCATCGTTGACAGCCGTACCGACGTCCGCTTAGTCCTCGAAGGCTACGAACCCCTCTACACCACCTTCGCACGCGACGATGAGTTTGGTGGTGTTGGCATTGCCGTGAAGGCAATCCGTCGTGGTCTTTTAAATCTGCTTCCCGAGCAGACTGATAAACTCTTTACCTCTCGCCTGATGAAGGTGGTGAAAGAGATCAACCGTCGGGATTATGAAGGAATCCGTGGTAAACGGGCTATTTCCTTCACCTCTAATTAGCCTTTGCTGACTACTTTGGTTTTCAACAAGCTCCAGAATATTTCGAGCTTGCTGGATAACCAGTTCGTGCATCTGCATCCTATCACCAGGGCTACCGCTACCCTTTCACTGGCTGCATTTGCTGTCAAGCCGGTACTGGTTCCTAAAGGAGCAACACACTACCGTATCCAGAACCATATCAGCATCATCTCTGATTATGCTTACATCGATCTGAACCGTAGGTATGAGACTTCCAGTCCGCTGAATACGACCAGCGCGTTTATTTATTCAGAGTATACTCCCGTTGGGACTGCTTTGACGGATGAACTCGTGGCTGCATTTCCTGTTGGAATTCTTCCTGGAGATGTTGACACTGTAATTCAGAGTGTTGGTGTTGAGTTTTATCAGCTGAACGGGGCTGCTAATTATTCTCCGCTTAAGGGTGGAAGTATGTTGGTGGTTGACGCGTTCTGATAATTTGGTCCTTCGACTTCGCTCAGAGACCGGGCTCCGGTCATTGAGCGGAGTCGAAATGACCTTTCATTTAAAAACATAATTATCATGAATCCTTCCGCAGATTTAACCTGGCTCTTTGGTATACTGATTTCGGTGTTGCTATCGCTGGTGGTCTATTTCGTCCGCTTGATGCATGTTGACTTCCGCAGGATGCAAAAGGACATTGCCGAGGTCAAGTCGACTACACTGCTCATCAAGAGCGAATTTAAAGGTGGCCTGGAGCTCATCAACCAAAGAGTAGAGCAGCTTGAAGCCAAAGTGAAACAATTTGAAACGATCTTTTATAATTCCATTCATTATGAAAAAGATTAATATTCCTACGGACGTTGATTTAACCCTTGCACAGAGGGTGATAGCTCCTACTCCTAAGTTCTTTCGTTTATTAAGGACGATTGGGGTAGTAATTGGACTGGTTGGGGCCTCGATTCTGGCTTCTCCGGTGGCTTTGCCGGCTGCTTTGGTTTCCATCGGTGGTTATCTGGCCCTGGCTGGGACCATCGTTACCGGGGTATCACAAACGGCAGTGGGTAAAGAATAATATTAACACGTTTCCCATGGCGTGTTGAGGATTAAGTGAATAATGTAAACCGGTTCCGTAATTGGGCCGGTTTATTTTTTCATGCATTATTATGACGCACTTTCAGGGCTAAAAAAAAAAAAATGGCATTTGCTACAACATCATTAGAATAATCATCGATCATCAAATTTGGATATTATATAAGGCCATATAGTCTCAGTACAAACTCCTTGATTATTTATTGATTTTATACCATCTCTTATTTCTGCACCACTATCACTCTTAACAGTATTCTCAATAACTCTTTCGTTATAATAAATAAACAATCTCGATGGTGGGAAATTGGTTTTATTCTTTTGCTTTATTTGATCAAACCTATGCGCATTTGCTATGGCATTTGCAGTATAGCTACCAAGCGTTAGTTGATCAACTACTGGAGGACATGTTATCCGAAGATCTATTTTTGGTGGTAAAACCACTAATACTGCTGGTTTTATTATCATTCGAAAATCTCTTTGGTCTGGTAAATCATGTCTCCAGCCATACTTTTTTTTGTGTCATAATATTTATCTGCATTAGATATTAATTGTTTTAATATTATAACGAATACCTCAATTTAATTATTATACTTTTAAAGATTATTTGTAATCTGAAAACCAAGTATAGCAAATATGATATCAATGATTTACACTTATTGGGGAATCCAAATTTTAATTGATAATTAAGTGAAACTTAAACAAAGACTATCGTTAAATGCAATTTGAATAATTGTTTTTGTGCAATCAGAAATTTGGATTATCGTCCTTGTATTTTTCATATTTAATAATCAGATTTCTTAATGCTCCAACCAAAGACTCTCTCAAAAAATCACACTCTGCATTATCCGGGCA